>ERZ1035025.486-NODE-486-length-26671-cov-39.823677_pt1 | contig 26671 bp, 25 predicted proteins | sample MGYA00520619_ERZ1035025 | MGnify/ENA primary metagenome ERZ1035025 (study PRJEB33766, sample SAMN09781742) | gut metagenome | biome: gut microbiome | host: Homo sapiens | place: Madagascar | study: EMG produced TPA metagenomics assembly of the PRJNA485056 data...
CCCCCCCCCCCCCCCAGATAAATGAAGCAGTGGTGTTTATTGACACTTTTGGCGCTTGCTGGGGACATTGCATTACCGACCATTTGCGGCGTTTGTGGTTTTATTTTTCAAAAGAACACGCCGCACTTAAAAATCTTAAATTCATTTTCATAGATAGCCAGTGGCCGCGTTCCGTTTTAACCTTGGATAATTTTTGGGCAATGTTGCAAACCTTGGGCATTGCGCGCGAAAAATTCCATTTGCTTTGCAAACCCACGCGTTTTGCTTGCGTTTTTGTGCCAGACCCTTGCTTTTTTTATGATGTTCATTTAAATCATTTGTATTACACAAAGGAATTTTTGGATTTTTTTAATAAATTACCACAACTAAAACCGCCGCCCAATTTAAATATTGAAAAAATTTATTTATCCCGCACGGCATTTAAAAATCGGCGCGATTGTAATGAAAAGGATGTTGAAAATTGTTTTAAAAACCAAGGATTTACTATTATTTATCCCGAAAAATTAGATTTTTTAACAGAACTTTCAATTTTGCAAAACTGCAAAGTTTTTGCCACAACCGATGGTTCTATTGCGCACAATTTTTTGTTTTGCCAACCCAAAACAACTTCCATTATTTGCCGCAAAACACGCCACGCCACAGAATACCAAATGGCCATTCATTCTTTTAAAAATGCCAATGTTTTTTATATTGATGTGGGTTTTTCGCCATTTTTATATGCTCGCCACGGCAAAGATGATTGGTGGGGCGGACCATTCTTTTTGTATGAAACAAAATATTTGCGGCGTTTTTTTAATTTACCGCTCAAAAAAACATTTCCTTTTTTAAATATTTTTTGTTTTTTATTGATACAAAATTTTTAGTTTGGACGCACCATTTGCGTGGCAAATTAAAAATCGGCACTAAGATTCGGCAATTATTAAATAAAATAAAAGGTTTACCGTGGATTTTTTCAAAATATTTTCCTTAATTTGAAATCTGTGATTTTCCACGGTAAACCTTCAAAATTTTTCAGCGTTTACCTTGGATTTTTAAAATTTTGCGAAGACGTGTTCGGAGTTTCAGTTTGATGCGAATCGGCAATGTCCATTTGTAAAGAAATTTGGAATCAAAAACCCACAATAAAAATAAAAGGTATTTAAAAAATGGAAATAATTTTTTAGGTAAATTAAAAAACCGCCGCAAAGCTGGCGTTTCATAAAGAAAATAACGCAGTTTTGGAAAATTAAAAAACAAAGCTGAATCAATATAAATAATATTCAAATCTTTTGTAAAACAACTTCCAATGGCATTGGATGCGCTTTGATAAGAATTTAAATCACGGTATTTTCGCAAAAATAATGCCACTTTGGCGCAACGACAAAAAATAATATTGTGTGCAACGGAACCCGTTGTGCTGGCAAATATTTCACAATTTTGCAAAATTGATAATTCGATCAAAAAATCAATTTTTTCAGGGTAAATAATGGTAAAACCTTCTTTTTTAAAACGTTTTTCTATTGTAATTTCATTAAAATCTTTTGGGCTATGGTATTGCGTTCTTGAAAAATAAACCTTTTGAATATTAAACATTGGGGGAGAAAGTTTGGGTAAGCGTTTTAATAAATTCAAGTATTCTTTTGTATAACGCCGAAGGTTTAAATGCAAATCGCAAATAAAACATTCATCAGGAATATAAACCTTTTTAAATTGGGTTGGTGTTTGAATAATTTCTAATTTTTCTGGCGGTATGCCGATAGTTTTGAGCAAGGTTAAAAAATTGGCAGATGGCGGCAAATGCGCATAATCCAACAAATAAACAAATTTTAAGTTTTTTAAAAACGAAAATCTTTCATCAAAATAAAACCAAAAATGTTTGAGATTGTCGGTAATTTCGTGCCCCCAAACCGACAAAAAATGACCGACAAAAACCACTTCTTCATTGCAATAACTTTGCGGGGAGGGGGGGGAGGGGTTGAGTATTGGTTATCGGCATTCTATGCCGAAAAGTTTGCGGCAGCGCTTCTTCATTCACATAAACGCCTGCTGTATCAAGACCTGCTGCACTCGGCGCAACGAGCGCATTTTCAAAGGCGCGCACTTCAAGCGTTAAATCTGTGATTAAAAAAGGTGCATCGTGCGCTTTTAATAATTCGGGCGCATCATTAGGATGAGCAAAATCGGTATTGATTTTCATTGCTTATGCTAAAAAAACTTTGCGTTTACCGTGGAAAAAATTGTTTTTTTAAGATTCGGCGGTGTTCAACAAGGTGAAGCAGCAAAACGGCGGAAAAGCCCAAACCTGTGATGGCGTGAAGTTTGGTGTTTTTTGTGGTTAAGGCAAAAAGCGATGCGCCAAGTGTGACCAGCATTGCAAGATTGATGCGGGCGCGGTAGCGTTGTCTTGCGTGGGCTTGTTCTCTTGCTAACTTTGGTGCTTCGGTTTTCAGTTTGGGCAACTGGGCGGTTGTTTTCAGCGATTTTGGCAATTCGGGTTTGATTTGTTGCTCAATGTTGATGATTTTTTCCGCTGTGGTTTTGGTAAAGGGTTGGTAAAAAATCAACACGCTTTTGGTTTTGGGATTCATCTGCACGTTTTCTACGCCCGTCAGACTTTGGATTTTGTTGCAAAAAACTTCAAAATCTTTTAATCGCCAAGATTTTTCCCGCAAGCGCAAGCGCCCTGCTGTATGGCTGACAATCATTTTTCAAAACCTTTTTTATTCTCAAAAAAACCACCAAAAACGTTTTTTCTTTTCAAACAAAACGCTCGCTAATGTTAAAAAAAAACGCCGAGTGTTTTTAAAAACACTCGGCAGCAAAAATCAACCATTCAAGCGTTCAAATTTGGCTTGCAGTTGTTCTTTGGTTTCCACGTGATTGGGGTCTTGGGGAATGCAATCCACGGGGCACACCTGCACGCATTGTGGTTCATCGTAATGCCCTACGCATTCGGTGCATTTGTCGGGGTCAATTTGGTAAATTTCATCCCCTTGCGAAATCGCATTGTTCGGGCATTCGGGTTCGCACACATCGCAGTTGATGCATTCGTCTGTAATCATTAAAGCCATGAGAATCTCCTATTGAATAGCGTTATTTTCTTGTTTTTGGCGCAATTTTTCAACAACCAATGGATGCACAAGTTGCGCAATATCACCGCCTAAAAAAGCCATTTCGCGAATAAGCGTGGATGATGTGAAAATGTGCGCATTTTCTGCGCATAAAAAAACGGTTTCTACTTCTGGCGAGATTTGGCGATGAAGTCCAGCAAGTGGATTTTCGTAATCAAAATCTGTGGTGTTTCTAATGCCGCGCACAATCACGCCTGCGTTTTGTTCGTGTAAGAAATCAATCAATAAACCCGAAAAAGCAACCACGCGAATTTGCGGCAAATCGCCCATAATTTGGCGAGTCAATTCAAGCCGTTCTTCTAATGAAAAACACGGCATTTTGTGGTGCGCGTGTGCAATGGCAACAATTACCGTATCAAAAATGCTGGCGGCGCGCCGAGCAATGTTTTCGTGCCCCAAGCTGAACGGGTCAAAAGTGCCCGGGTAGACGGCAATTTTTGGGTTCAAATTTTTCATTGTTTTTTACCAAACAAGTGGGCGCAAACTTCGCCCGCTTTTAAGAATTTGTGGCGCAAAAGCGTGCCAAAAGTGGCAATTTCCGCAGCATTTTCAACATAAAGAAATGCGCTGGGTTTTAAAACTTTTTCCACTTTTTCTAATGCCAACCAAAGATTTTGTGAAAAAGGCGGGTCCAAAAAAACCACGTCAAAAAACTGTTTGTTTTGAATAAAGGAATCCAAGAGCAAAAAAGCATCCACTTGCGAAATAACCAAGTTGCTATTGGGTAGGCAAAAAGACAAGTTAAAGCGCTTGGCGTTTTCTTTTAAGGCACGCACGGCAGCATTGTTTGAATCATTCAAATGCACAAAATCTGCCCCGCGCGAGAGCGCTTCAAAACCAAGCGCGCCGCTGCCTGCAAACAAATCCAAAACCGAAAAACCTGCCAAATGTTGCCCAAGCCAATTAAAGAGCGTTTCTTTAACCCTTGATGGCGTGGGGCGCAAATGCAAAATCGGCGGAAAATAAACCGCGCGGTTTTTTAAAAAACCCGCACCAATGCGTGTTTCATTCCTGCGCATCCGTTTGCACCAACAAAAAGGTTTCGGGTTTTAAGTGTTTTTGGTAAGCAGCCTTCACTTCATCTGTGGTTACAGCGTTGATGCGCGCTTGCCACGTGTTGAGCGTATCCAGCGGCAAATTGTGCGTTGCAATGTGGATGACTTGGCGCATTATTTTTTTGTTGCTGTCAATGTTCAAAGGGAAACTGCCTGATAAATAAGCTTTGGCGGCTTCAACTTCCGCATCGCTTGGGCCGTCTTTCACAAAATCCGCCACAACCTTATTCATCAAAGCCAAAGCCTTTGGCGCTTGCGTGCGCTCGGTTTGCAAAGCCATCTCAAAGGTGCCGCTTTCAACGCCTGCGGCAAAGGCGCTATAAACGCTATACGCCAAGCCTTCTTTTTCGCGCACTTCTTGCATTAGCCTTGATGCAAAGCCGCCACCGCCCAAGGTGTAATTACCAACCAACATCGGAAAATAATCGGGGTCGGAACGGGCGATGGTGATTTGCCCCATCAAAATATGGCTTTGCGCGGCAGGGTGCGGCACTTTGCGGGTTTCTTTATCTTTTAAAGGTTGCGGTGCGGTAATAGCAGGCGTTTTTTCGCCATCCATAAAAGAGACGGCAATTTGGTTGGCCATTTTTTTTGCAGCGGATTTTTTCAAATCGCCCACAATCACAATTTTGAGGTTAGCGGCAACATAATATTGTTGGTGAAACTTCACCAAATCATCGCGCGTGATTTTGGAAAGTGTTTGGTCGGTGGTTAAAACGCCAAAAGGATGATTGGGGTATAGCGCGCGTATAAAAGCGCGGCGCGCCAAAATATTCGGGCGCGTTAAGGCATCTTGCAATTCCAAGCGCAAGTTGTTGCGCTCGCGCTCAAAAACCGGCAAGGTGAAATGTGGTTTGGTTAAAACGTCCAAAAAAATGGAAAGGGATTTTTTGTAATTGTCGGAAAGCGTGCGCAAAGTAACTTCGCTACTCAAACGCCCTGCCGCGCCGCCCAAAACCGCGCCCAAATCAGCAAGCGCATCGCTTAATGCGTTTTCATCCATATCACCCGCACCTTTGGCAAGCAAACCTTCGGTTAAGGCGGCAACGCCCGCGCGGTTTTCAGGATCTTGTGCTGAACCTGCGTTGATAACAACCGAAACATCAACAATCGGCAAGCTATGATTTTCCACAAAATAAACGGGCACACCTTTTTCTGCTTCCCATTGTTCAATAACAATTTCCGCTTGCAAAAAAGGCGAAACGCTTAAAAACAAAAGCCCCAACAAGGTTGATTTCCAATTTTCCACGGTCAACTCCAAATTATTTTGATTCTGGCCACAACACGCCCACGCTCAAATGTTGGCGATCCAAAAAACGCACAGCATTTTGCACTTCTTCTGCGCTGACTTTTTCTAGTCGGTTCAAATGTTTTTTGTAATATTTCCACTCTACGCCTGCGTTATCCAACACGCCCAATTCCATTGCCTGCGCAAAAAGTGAATCCTTTTTGTAAATTTCGCTTGCTTTGTATTGCGTGCGTGCGCGGTTGAGTTCTCGGTTGGTAATGGGTTCATCTTTTAAGCGTGCCAACTCTTCCCAAATTGCCGATTCCAACTGCAAAGGGGAAACATTTTTGGCAGGTGTTGCGCTGATATAAAAAACGCCAACCTTGCCGCGGTTGATATTGTCGTAACTAATAGAAACATCTGTGGCTAACATTCGCTCTTGCACCAAACGCTTGGGAAAACGCGCGCCGTTGTGGCCGTCCAACACCACGTTTAAAAGTTCCAAGGCAAGTGAATCCGATTCTTTTTCTAACAAATGCGGCACTTTCCACGCCATAACCAACTGCGGTTGGCGCGCAAAACCTGTAACCACAATGCGTTTTTCGCCTGTTTGCTCAGCTTCAAAAGGGGCGCGGCGCTCTGGCATTTCGCGTTTTTCAATGGCGCCGTAATATTGTTCGGCAAGTTTAAAAACTTCGTTGCGCTCCACATCGCCCGCAATCACAAGCGTGGCGTTGTTGGGCGCATACCACGTTTTGTGCCATTGCCGCGTGTCGTCAATGGTTAAATGTTTTAAGTCGTCCATCCAACCAATCACGGGGTTGCGATACGGATGCGTTTGCCACATTGTGGCTTGCAGACTTTCATAAAGTTTAGAAGCAGGGTTGTCATCGGTGCGCAAGCGGCGCTCTTCCATCACCACTTTGATTTCAGAATCAAAATCTTCGTCTTTGTATTGCAAAGCTACCATGCGGTCTGATTCCAACATCATCATTTCTTCTAATTTTTCTTTGGGAATTTGCTGAAAATACGCGGTGTAATCGTTGTTGGTAAAGGCATTGTCGCGCCCGCCCGCCAGCGCCACGCGTTGATTAAATTCGCCTGCGCGAATATTGGGCGTGCCTTTGAACATCATATGTTCCAAAACGTGCGCCAAACCGGTTTTGCCTGCTGTTTCATCCATTGCGCCTACGCGATACCACAACATTTGCACCACCGTGGGTGCGCGGTGGTCTTCTTTGACAATAACTTTTAAACCGTTTGACAAGGTTTTTTCATAAGGATTGGCTAGCGCACTTGTCGCCAAACTTGGCAACAACAACATTGCCAAGCAAAAAGATTTTAAGGTTCGCATTTTGGCACTCTGCTAAAATAAAAAAAGGATTGTAAAGAAAACAACGATTATGTTTCAATTTTTAAAAAAGGGGCGCAAAAAAAATTCCCCCGATAATTCTGAACAAAAGCCAAACGATTTTGAAAAAAATTCCGCGTTGACCGTGGAAAATAACGATTGTCCACGGTCAACGCCAAATAATTTTCAAAATCCCATTGAAACTTTGACGCATTTAACGGATGAACCAAGCGAACCTGTTTCAAAAAAAACGTGGAAGGAAAAACTTTTTTCAGGATTACAAAAAACCCGCGCACAATGGGGCGGGCAAATTCAGCACATGTTAAAACGCGCCAAGGTTGATGCGGCGTTAATTGAAGAATTAGAAGAATTGTTGTTGATGAGCGATGTTGGCATTGAAGCAACCGAAAAATTGATTGCGGAATTAAAAAACCGCGCAAAAAAAGAAAAGTTAGATTCCGAAGAAGCCATTCGCGCAGCTTTGGTTGATGTAACAACGCAATTGTTGCAACCTTTGGAAAAACCGCCGCTGAATGTTGAGACGGCAAAACCTTTTGTGATTATGCTCGCGGGTGTGAATGGCGCGGGCAAAACCACTTCCATCGGCAAGTTGGCAAAATATTACCAAGCGCAAGGCAAAAAGGTTTTGTTGGCGGCGGGCGATACTTTTCGCGCGGCAGCACGCGAACAATTAGCAAAGTGGGGCGAAAAAAACGAAGTTACCGTGATTGCGCAAGAATCTGCCGACCCAGCCGCAGTGATTTATGACGCCATTGCCGCCGCACGCGCACGCGGCATTGATATTGTGTTGGCGGATACCGCCGGGCGCTTGCCATCCCAAGGGCATTTGATGGAAGAAATTGCCAAGGTCAAACGCGTGATTCAAAAAATCATCCCCGAAGGTCCGCACGAAACCCTGCTGGTTTTGGATGCGCATATTGGCCAAAACGCTTTGCAACAAGTTTTGGCTTTTGACCACATGATTGGCGTGACGGGTTTGGTGATTACCAAACTGGATGGCACGGCAAAAGGCGGCGTGTTGGCGGCAATTGCCCAGCGTTGCCCAAAACCGGTGCGTTTTATTGGTGTGGGCGAAGGCATTGACGATTTGCGTCCTTTTGTGGCGCGCGAATTTGTTGAAGCAATTTTTTAAGAAAATGCCAAAAATCTTTGCACGCCGCCGATTCGGGCAGAATTTTTTAAACGATGAATCGGTTGTGGATTCGCTTATAAAAAGCATTGCGCCAAAGGCTGATGATTTTTTAATAGAAATTGGTCCCGGGCGCGCCGCTTTAACTTCGGCGTTGTTGGCGTATTCTAAAAATCTTACGGTTATAGAAATTGACCGCGATTTGGTGGCTTTTTTAAAAGCCAAGTTCCCAAACCTCAACATCATCGCCGATGATGTTTTAAAGGTCGACTTTTCAAATTTTCCTAATTTTCGCTTGGTTGGCAATTTGCCTTACAACATTTCTACGCCAATTTTGATTCGCTTAAAACACTTGAAAAAAAATCTGATTGACGCGCATTTTATGTTGCAAAAGGAAGTGGTTGATAGAATGGTTGCCACACCAAACACCGCCGCTTATGGCAGATTGAGTGTTGCCTTGCAATGCGATTTTAAAATTACCAAATGTTTTGAAATTCCGCCCGAAGCTTTTACTCCCGCACCAAAAGTAACTTCCGCTTGGGTAAAAATTCAAAAAAATTCTGCGTTTACCGTGGAAAATCGCCAGCGTTTTGATTTTGTGCTCAAACAAGCTTTTTCGCAGCGGCGCAAAACATTGCGCAACACCTTGCGCCATATTTTGAATGAAGAATCGGCGCGGGCTTGCCATATTGATTTAAACGCGCGGGCGGAAAATCTTAGCGTTTTGGACTTTGTGCGCATTGCGAATTTTAAGGAATCTTCTTAGTGAAAAAAGCGTGGCGCATTTTTGCTTGGTTTATTCTTGGTGTGTGGTTGGCATTTGTTGTTGCCATTTGCGCCTTGCGTTTTTACGTTTTGCCGTGGCTGGCACAAGAAGAAAACTATTTTTCGCAAATCATCAGCGCACAACTTGGAACCAATTTAACCATTGAAGATGCCCAACCTTTTTGGAATGGTTTGGAGCCGGGAATGACCTTTAAAAACGTCAAAATCGCCCATTCCAAGCGCCCTATGGAAACAGCTTTTCAGTTGGAAACTGCGCGCGCGGTGTTTTCATGGAAAAGTTTTTTGAATCTTTTTCGGCACGATTTGCCAAGTTTTTCGTGGTTGCAGGCGGAAAATCTGCAAATAATGGTAGAAAAAAAGAACGAAAAATGGTGGCTTGCGGGTTTTTTGATGGCGCGCGATTCTGATGATTCCAACTTTTTTGATTGGCTGTTGTCCCAAAACCACGTGCGTTTTCAAAATTTGAGCGTGCAGTTTTTGGAAAACGATGCGCCGCCCGAGTTTTTCCACAATATTCACTTTTTGATGGATAACGAGCGGGATTTGCACCGCGTGCAGTTAAAAGCCGTGTTACCCAGTTTATTTGCGCGCCGCGTGGATTTGCGCGCTGAATTTTTTGGGCGCTTAGCTGGCGGCACGTGGCTTAATCTCAACAACAAACAATCCACTTTTTATGCGCATATTGAAAATGCAAATTTGCCAAAAATTTTTTCTTATGTTGATTTACCAAACGATTTTAAATTCTCACAAGGTCGCGCCAATCTTAAAACGTGGGCGCATTTTGAAACGCATTATCGGGGGAATTTTTCTGCCGAATTGTCTGTTTCTGATTCGCCTATTACCGCCACCGCCACGCTAGATGGCGCTTGGCATAAAGATGAAGGTTTGTGGGGCGCTTCTTTTAAAATTGCCGATTTAAACGCCAAAAACAAAGATTTGCCAGCGCTTGATATGCGCGGTTGGGAAATGGCTTATGAAAAAGAGCGTTGGGATATTCGCGCGCCATACATTGCTTTAAAAACCTTGCGTGAATATGCGAGCCGCTTTGCTTTTTTTGATGATTTGAAAAACCTGCAATTTTCAGGCGATTTAAAAAACACGCATTTATCGTGGTTTTCCAAAAACGAATTTGCCTTGCAAACGCAGTTGCAAAACCTTAGCGTTTTAAAGGATTCGGCAGGTGTTGAAAATTTGAGCGGCGTGTTGAATGCCACGCCTATTTCGGCTTCTTTGCATTTGGATTCGCAAAACGCGGCGCTAATTTTGCCGATGGTTTTTGATGAACCAAAAATTCCTTTGAAGGTTTTAACGGGCGATATTTTTTGGGAAAAAAACGCAGAAAAATCCACGGTAAACCTGCAAAAAATTTCATTTTCCAACAATGATTTTTCAGATGCGCAATTTGATGTGCTTTACCAACACAACGGCAAAGGACGCGGCAAAATCAATGCCACGGGCGGCATTGCCCAAGCCCGCGGTGTTCGCGTGTGGCGTTATTTGCCAAAGGTGATTCACCCCGATGTGCGGCAATGGGTTAAAAACGCCGTGCAAGCGGGCACAGGCAAAAACGGCAAATTGGTTTTAAAAGGCGATTTGGATAAATTCCCTTTTAAAAACGATTCGGATGGCATTTTTAAAATCACAGCCCAAGCGCACGATGCGGTTTTGGAATACGCGCCCGGTTGGCCAAAGTTAGAAAAAATTACAGCGCAAATGGATTTTGGTTTGGGGATGAAAATTAGTAGCAATGCGGCAGAAATTTTGGGCACAAAAATTTCAAATGCCAGCGCCGAAATGCCTGATTTCACCGTTGCAGACGAAATTTTATTTGCAAGCGGCAAAGCCAGCGGGGCAACACAACGCTTTTTGCAGTTTATTGATGAAGCCGAAGAAATAAAACGCAAAACCGAAGGGCTAACCGCCAAAATGCGCGCGCAAGGTTCTGGCACGTTGGATTTGGCTTTGCAGTTGCCTGTTCGGCATTTGCAAGACGCAAAAGTCAAAGGACGTTTTGATTTTAAAAACAATACCATCCGCATTTTGCCAACTTTGCCCGAGGTTAAAAACGCCGCTGGCAGTGTGTTTTTCACAGAGTCGGGCGTGCAATCGCCCAAAATCACCGGGCGCGTATTGGGCGGCAAAATCAACGCGCGCTTTCAAAATGAACAAAGCGATTTGAAAATTGAATTGGATGCCACAACGCCCGCCGAAAACTTTTTTGCGCATTACAACGTGCCGCTAGAAAATTTTGCCAAAGGCAATGTTGCGTGGTCGGCGATAATTAGCACCAGCCCTTCGCGCGAATTTTCTTTTACAGTAAAAAGCAACTTCAAAGGTTTTTCAACTTCTTTGCCTGCGCCTTTTAATAAAGCGTCAAGCGATATTTGGGATTTTTCTTTGTCGGGCAATAATCACCAAGCCACTTTTTTGTTAAAAAACAAATTGAATGCCCGCGTGTTGTTTGCCAAGGCGCCAGATATTGCTGTGAATTTATTAAAACCTTTGGATTTAAACGCTTGGCAAAATGTTGCGGCGGTTTTTTCAGAATCGGAAAAGCAAAAATCACAATTTTCCACGGTCAACAACATATTTTTTTCAACGCCCGAAGTGTTGTGGAATCAAAAATCGTTTGGACGTTTGGATTTAAAAGCCAATCCGCAAAAAAATGGATGGCACTTGGCGCTTAACAACCCGAATGTGGCAGGCGATGTTTTTGTTGAAAATAAAAAAATCCGCGCACATTTTTCGCAACTAAACTTGCCCGAATCTTCTGATTCTACTGATAAAAAAAACTTGAAATCTTTGCCTGATTTGGAATTAACCGCCGATGCTGTTTTTTACAAAGGCAACCCGTGGGGCAGTTTCACACTTTCTGCCAAAAACGAAGCGCAGGTTTGGCGCATTAACCATTGGCAACTCAAAAATGATAAAGGCGAAATTGCAGGCGATGGCGCTTGGTGGCACCAAGCCGAGCAAGCGATTACCCACTTGCGTTTTGATTTAAAAACCCAAAACGCTGGCGCATTTTTAAAACGCCTACATGCCATGGATGCCATTGAAGGCGGCACAGCAAAGGTGCAAGGTTCTATGCAGTGGAATAGTTCGCCTGACAACATTGATTGGGCTTCGCTTTCAGGGGCGATGCGTTTGGATGTTAACAATGCAAGCTTCAAAAAAGTTGCCCCGGGCGCGGGGCGGCTTTTGGGTTTGTTGTCGTTGCAATCCATTGTGCAGCGCTTGCGTTTTAATTTTAGGGATTTGGTAACAGAAGGTTTGGCGTTTCATCGCTTGTCGGGCGAGTTGCAAATAAAAAACGGCGTGTTGCACACCACGCGCTCGCCCTTGTTCATTGATGCGCCTGCCGCGCAAATCACCTTTGATGGCCAAACAAATTTGGCTGATGAAACGCTGGATTTATCCATTCGCATTCGCCCATCATTAGGCATTGTGACGGCGCTTGGCTTGGCTTTTGTTAATCCTATCGCCGGGGCAGCTTCCGCCTTGGCGAGCACCATCGGTGCCAACCCTTTGGATAAAATCATTTACACTCACTACCAAGTGGGCGGCACGTGGCAAGAACCGCAAATTTTAAACACCGCTACTGAAACGCAACAAAAAAAGGAAGGTTTATGGCTAAACACAACGCCGTATTAGCGGCAATTCAAATGGTTTCTACTCCCGATGTAGAAGAAAATTTAAAAACCGCCGCCGCTTGGGTGCGCGAAGCCGCGCGCCAAGGTGCCAAGGTGGTTTTGTTGCCGGAATTTTTTTCTACTTTTACATCAGACAACCACGTACGCTTAGAATGGCGCGAAACCTTTGGGCGCGGCAGGGTTCAAGAGTTTTTGCAAAACCTTGCACAAACGCTCAAAGTTTGGCTTTTTTGCGGCTCTATCCCTTTGCGCGCAACGGACGAAAACCGCATTTTTAATGCAATGTTGGTTTATAACCCCGATGGCGAATGTGTGGCGCGTTACGACAAAATACACCTTTTTTCCTACCAAAACGGCCCAGAACATTACGATGAAGCAAACGCCATTGTGCCCGGAAAAAAGATTGTGACCATCAACACGCCTTTTGGCAAAGTCGGTTTGGCAATTTGCTACGATTTGCGTTTTCCAGAATTATTCCGTGCTTTATCCGAAAAAGGCGCAGAAGCTGACCCTGTGGATTTAATTGTTCTGCCCGCCGCTTTTACGCAAACAACTGGAAAAGCGCATTGGCAAACCTTGCTGCGCGCCCGCGCCATTGAAAATCAATGCTACTTGTTGGCAGCTGCTCAAGGCGGCGTTCATCAAAACAAACGCCAAACCTTTGGCCACACAATGTTGGTTGACCCGTGGGGCGAAATTTTGGATTGCAAACACAAGGGCGAAGGCTTGGCGTTAGGGCTTTTGGACCACGCCCGCATTGCCGAAGTGCGCCGCATTTTGCCGGCGCAATCCCAAAGAACGCTTTTTGTAACAAAGGAAAAAAATGTCTGATGCCGCTTTAACATTGGCGCAACGTTATTTGTTGGAACCTTTTGATTTAACAGAATCCACCGTTTTGCAATGCTTTGGCACCATCGGCAAAAACAACGTGGATTTTGCGGATTTGTATTTTCAATATGCCGTGGGCGAATCGTGGTTGTTGGAAGAAGGCATTGTGAAAAAAGGCAGTTTTCACATTGACCAAGGCGCGGGCGTGCGCGCAATTTCAGGCGAAAAAACGGCTTATGCGTATAGCGATGAATTAAGCGCTTCTGCGCTTTTGAATGCCTCCAAAAACGTGCGTGCCATTGCCGCAGCAGGGCACTCGGGCAGCATTGCCATTGCGCAAACAAAACCGCAAAACGTTTTGCCGCTTTATCCATCGGATAATCCTTTAAATTCCTTAAAAGCCGAGGAAAAAGTGCGCTTATTAGAAACGCTTGAAAAAATGGCAAGATCCCGCAATTCGCGTGTCAAAGAAGTCATCGCGCAGTTGGCGTCATCTTTTGAAGTGGTTTTAATATTCAATTCCGATGGCAAACGTGCCGCCGATGTGCGGCCTTTGGTTCGCATTTCCATCACGGTGATTGCTGAGGAAAACGGCAGGCGTGAAGTTGGCACATCGGGCGGTGGCGAGCGTGGCGATTACGCGTTTTTTTCCACGGCGCAGTTGCAAAAATACGCCAATGAAGCTGTTGACCAAGCCTTGTTAAATTTAAAGGCTGTTCCTGCACCCGCCGGGCAAATGAGCGTGGTTTTGGGCTGCGGCTGGCCGGGTGTGTTGTTGCACGAAGCTGTTGGGCACGGTTTGGAAGGCGACTTCAACCGCAAAGGCACTTCTGTTTTTGCCAACCGTTTGGGTGAAAAAGTGGCAGCAGAAGGTGTTAGCGTCATTGACGATGGCACACTCCCTTGCCGCCGCGGTTCCTTAACCATTGATGACGAAGGCAACCCAACTTCCCGCCAAGTTTTAATTGAAAATGGCGTTTTAAAAGGTTATTTGTGGGATGCGCTAAATGCCAAGCTTGTTGGCAAAACCTCCACAGGCAATGGCAGGCGCGAATCTTACGCCTTTGCGCCTTTGCCAAGAATGACCAACACGTTTATGTTGGGTGGCAATCGCACAAAAGACGAAATTATCGCATCCGTTAAAAAAGGCATTTATGCCGTGAATTTTGGCGGCGGGCAAGTGGATATTACCAACGGCAAATTTGTGTTTTCTATGAATGAAGCCTATTTGATTGAAAATGGCAAAATCACAACACCTGTTAAAGGCGCAACTTTAATCGGCAATGGCGCACAGGCTTTGCTCGGTATCTCTTTAATTGGTAACGACCCGAATCTTGATTCAGGCGTTGGTGTTTGTGGCAAAGAAGGCCAAAGCGTGCCTGTGGGCGTTGGTCTGCCAACGTTAAGAATTGATGGCTTAACCGTGGGCGGCACGATTACTTAAAATCGGTGGTTTTCACGAACAGTTTTCACAATAAGCCTTTAATTTTTTTCATCTCTTTGGCAAAATGTTTTCTTTTTGAAAAACAGAAAAATAATGATTAAAAGATTTTGGTTAGCGGCGGCATTTTCTGTGCTCTCGTTTAACGCCTTACCCCAAGAAACCGAAGAAGCGCAGGAAGAACAAATGCAAGCCATCTTGCAAAACACCACGCGCTTGCAGCGCGAACTCGCCGCTGCCGCCACGCTTGCCGCCATTCCCACGGAAGATTTGGAAGCCCAAACCCAAAACATTTTGGCAAACACCGCGTTGTTGGAAGAAACAATCGCAGCGGGCAAACGCGCCTCTATTTTTTGCATGAATTGCCATGGCGAATCGGGTATGTCGGTCTCGGATGAAGTGCCGAATTTGTCTGGTCAAAACGCCGCTTATTTATTTGAACAATCGCGCAAATTTGCAACGGGCGAGCGCAAAGACGCTTTTATGGAAGGACTCATCAAGGTTTTAACCAACGAAGAGATTTTGCAAATTGCGGTTTTTTATAGCCAATCCAAAGTGCAATACAAGCCTGCCGACCCCGCCAAGGAGCAAGCACGCACACGCGGCAAAAAACGCTACAACTTGCTGTGTCAACGCTGCCACGGCGCACACGGAATGGGCGATGGTTTGGATAACGATTTGTTTGATGCCAAAATTGCGCGCATATCAGGCCAACCGGTAACTTATTTGGTTAAAACGTTGAAACGTTATCGCGACAAAACAGGCGAGCGGCTAAATACTTTGATGCTTGCCAGCACGCAAACCTTATCTGATCGCGATGTTGATGATTTGGCAGAATATATCAATCAACTGCGTTGATTTTTCAAAACCTTAAATAAGCGGCATTGGCGTTAAAAATTCCGTTAAGGCTTGACAAAATATCCAAGCGATTTATAATGCGGCATTTTTGCGGGTCGGTAGCTCAGTTGGTAGAGCAGCGGACTTTTAATCCGTTGGTCCCGAGTTCGAGTCTCGGCCGGCCTACCAAGTTTTAATGCCACGTTACTTTTTAAATGGTAACGTGGTTTTTTTATCTTCTTGTTGCCAAAATCGGCAAAAACAACAAATTCCACGGTAAACCTTAATTTTTTTTCAAAAAAATTCGCCGTTGACCGTGGAAAAACGCCCAAATCGTCTGCCAATTTTCTGTTTTTGGCGGGGATTCCAAAATAACAATATCGGCATTTTGCGATTCGGCAAAATGTAAAGCGTTGTAAATTTCACGCGCAAAGTCTTTTGGATTGTTGGGCATTGCACGCCAAACATATTCAAAATATTTGGGTTTTTCAAAACCGAGTAAAACGATTTTTTGGTTTGGGTTTTGATTCAAAAAATCCGCAATTTTATTTTTTGCCATTAAAAAAACCGGCGATGCTGGTTTTTGAAAATCCGTTTTTTCTAACATTTCAATTTGCGGGACAATATTTTGCAAATCTTTTAAGGCAATGGCTCCGCGGCGCAGTAGCAAAAACGGCGTTTGTGTGCAATCCACAATGCTGGATTCTAATCCCACTTGGCATTCGCCTTTTAAAATGCGCGGGATTTTTTCATTAAACGCGTTTAAAACGTGTTCAAAACTTGTGGCGCTCAAAGCGTTGGTTCGGTTGGCAGAAGGCGCGGCAAGTGCGGCAGGCGTTTTTTTTAAACGTGCAAATTCCCTTAAAACGCCAAGCGCAATTTTGTGATTCGGCATTCGCAACCCGACTGAATTGCGCCCGCTTGTTACCATTTTTGGCACGTTTTGGGAACGTTCCAAAATCAACGTTAAAGGTCCCGGAAAAAAAGCATGGATTAAATCTCGCGCAGCAGGCGCAATATTTTGTGCAAAAAAATCAACCGCCGAAGTCTCGCCAATCAAAAGACTCAACGCCTTGTCCATTGGGCGGTTTTTTAAGGCAAATAGCTTTATTAGCGCCGCTTCGTTTTGCGCATCCGCCGCCAAGGCGTAAACCGTTTCTGTGGGAAAGGCAACAACTTCGCCTTGAATTAAAAGCTTAGCGGCGGACTGCATTTTTATAAATTTTAATTTTAAAAAGCAGGCAGTTTTTTGCTTGCCACATTGTGGGTTTGTTGGCGCCTGAAATTATTCAACAATTCTGCCAAATGTGGGTCATTCAAAGCCAGCATAGCAATGGCAAAAAGTGCTGCATTTGCCGCGCCGCCCGCGCCAATGGCAAAGGTTGCCACAGGCACGCCTTTGGGCATTTGCACGGTGGAATACAACGAATCCAAACCATTTAAAGCAGGCGTTGGCATTGGCACGCCTAAAACGGGAATGGTTGTTTTTGCCGCCAAAATGCCCGCCAAGTGCGCCGCACCGCCCGCGCCTGCAATAATTGCCACAATGCCGCGATTTTGCGCCGTTCGGGCGTATTCCAAAGCCAAGTCGGGCGTGCGATGAGCAGAAATCACCAAGGCTTCATAATGCACGCCAAATTCTTTTAAGATTTTTGCGGCATTTTGCATAATCGGCCAGTCGGAATCTGAACCCATCACCACGCCCACGCCTTTAATTGCATGGTGTTCATCCGATTTTGCCGCACGTTTTTTGGGTTGCTCGCCGCCGCCTTGTTGTTGCGGCGCGTTTAATGCGCGTTCAAATGTTGTTGAAAACACGTCTAAATCGTCAGGGCTATTCATTGTTCATCTCATCTTTTTAAATTTTAAAATAAGCATTTTAACGCCAACGGTAATGATAAAAAAATTTTATGTTGACCGTGGAAAATTTAAAATAACGTTTTTTATAAAAAGAGAAAACAATGGCACGTCTTTTACTTGTTGATGGTTCCGCCTTTTTATATCGCGCCTTTTACGCTATGCCCGATATGCACGCAAGCAATGGCGCACCAACAGGCGCACTTTACGGCGTTTTAACAATGATGGAACGCTTGGACAAAGACGTGCCGTGCGATTTTGTTGCCGTGGTTTTTGATTCCAAAGGCAAAAACTTTCGCCACGAATTGTTTAATGACTACAAAGCCCAACGCCCCAAAATGCCCGACCCTTTGATTCTTCAACGCGCACACGTGTTGAATGCCTTGCGGTTTTTGGGTTATACGGTGTTGGAGTCGGATTTTGTTGAAGCCGATGATGTGATTGCCACGCTTGCAACCAACGCCGCGGCGCAAAATTTGGAAGTGGTTATCGCCTCCACCGACAAGGATTTGATGCAACTTGTTGGCGGCAATATCCAAGCCTACGATTCCTTTAAAAATGCTTGGATTGACGCTGTGGCGGTAGAAAAAAAATACAACGTCAAACCCACGCAAATTGTGGATTATTTAATGCTAATAGGCGATGCTTCGGATAACGTGCCGGGCGTGGCAAAGTGCGGTCCTAAAACCGCAGCCAAATGGTTGGCAGAATTTGGTAGCGTGCAAAATTTGCTCAAAAACGCCGATGCCATTAAAGGCGTGGTCGGCGAAAATTTGCGCCGCCACATTCCGTTTTTCAACACAAGCCGCGCCTTGATTACGCTCAAAAAAGACGTGCCGAATTTGCCCGATATTTTGAGTTTAAAACGCGATGCCATTCAAACAGAATTGTTTAAAAATTTGTGTTTGCAATTTGAATTGCAGAGTTTTTTAAAAACCTTGCCAACTGAAAAAAAAGCAACGATTTTTTTAAATGAAACCAATTTTAAAGATTATGAAGATTCTTTAAAAAATGCAGAAAAAATCGCCATTTATGTTGCCTTGCCACATTTGGGAGTTTGTTTTGAAAAAAAATCAGCGTTTGCCGTGGATTTTAATCAAAGTTTTATTCAAAAATTTTTAAAAGAATACCGCGGCAATTTGATTTGTTGTGATTCCAATTATTTGCGGCATTTTTTTAAAAAATACGGCATTGATTTTAAAAACAAAATTATTGACGTTGAAATTATGTCTTTTATTTTAAATGCCGGCCGCCACAACGCACACGATTTAAATGCGTTGATGGAACGCTATTTTAACGAATCTTCGGTTGTTCCAGCCAATTATGCCAATAATATTTTTCAACTTTTTGAACGCTTTGAAAATGCTTTTGAAGAAAATCTCCCGCAAAAAGAATTGTTTGAAAATTTGGAAATGCCATTGTCCCTTGTTTTGTTTGAAATGCAAGAAAATGGCGTTTTGTTAAACACCGATTTATTAAAAAAACAAAGTGATGAAATGGCAGAGCGCTTAAAAGATTTTGAGCGGGAAATTTTTAATATTGCAGGCAAAAATTTTAATATCAATTCGCCGCAACAATTAAGCGATATTTTGTTTAATACACTCAATTTGCCGCACGGCAAAAAAACAAAATCCGGCATTTATTCTACCAATGAAGAAGTGTTGAGCGATTTATCGTGGCATCCCTTGCCAGACTTGATTTTAAAATATAGAACGCTTGCAAAATTAAAAAATACTTATACCGACAAATTACCGCAAATGGTGGATTTTAATTTTCGCATTCACACGCATTTTAAACAAACAGGTGCTGTAACCGGCAGATTATCTTCGGCGGAACCCAATTTACAAAATATTCCCATTAGAACTTTGGAAGGAAAAAAAATAAGACAAGCGTTTATTGCGCCGATAGGCAAACAAATTTTATCTGCGGATTATTCACAAATTGAATTAAGAATAATGGCGCATTTGTCGGGCGATTTAAATTTAATTCGCGCTTTTCAAAATAAAGCGGATATTCACAAAATTAGCGCCGCACAAATATTTAAAATTCCTTTGGCAAGTGTGGATGAAAATCAGCGCCGCATTGCCAAAAGCATCAATTTTGGCTTAATTTATGGAATGAGTTCTTTTGGATTATCCAAACAACTCAATATTACCGTGATGGAAGCGGAAAATTATATGGGACGCTATTTTAATCAATACCCGCAAGTTTTAGAATATATGGAAAAAACTCGCGAATGCGCCATAAAAAATGGCTATGTTGAAACCATATTCGGCAGGCGACTTTATTTACCCGATTTGTATTCAGAAAATATGCACAAGAAAAAAGCGGCAGAGCGCGCCGCTATTAACGCACCTTTGCAAGGTTCTGCGGCGGATTTAATTAAAAGAGCGATGATTAAAATTGCAAAAGATTTAAAAGAAACCAACAATCCCTCGCTTTTAATTTTGCAAGTGCATGACGAATTGATTTTGGAAGTGCCAAAGGCGATGTTGGAAGAAACGCAACATTTGGTTGTCTCTGAAATGTGCGCCGCCGCGCAGCTCAAAGTGCCGCTGGAAGTCTCTATCGGCACAGCGCAAAATTGGGCAGATGCGCATTAAAACTTTCAAAAAAATTTAACCTTGACCGTGGATTTTTGCAAAGCGGCGCAAAAATCCGCCATTTTCCACGGTCAACGCAAAAAAATTTTGAAGTTGGGCGTTTTTTATTTACAATCTCGCTTTTTTCAAAATCCACACATTCGCCGTTTAAGGGTGTTGCAGCACGGGCGAATGTCGGCTAACACCAACCCTTAAAGGAGAAAATTATGGCTGTAACAATGCGTCAAATGTTGGAAGCGGGCGTGCATTTTGGGCACCAAACCCGTTTTTGGTGTCCCAAAATGGCACCGTATATTTTTGGTTCACGCAATAAAATCCACATTATCAACTTGGACAAAACCATTGTGAAGTATAAAGAAGCAATGGATTTTGTGAAAAAAACCGCATCCCAAGGCGGCACAATTTTGTTTGTTGGCACCAAACGCCAAGCGCGTGAAATCATCAAAAACGAAGCCTTGCGCGCGGGTGCGCCCTTTGTGGACCAGCGTTGGTTGGGCGGAATGCTCACCAATTTTAAAACGGTAAAGGCTTCCATTAAGCGCTTAAAAGAAATGGAAATGGCGGTAGAAGCTGGCGATTTGGACAAAATGACCAAAAAAGAAGCGCTTTCTTTCACACGCAATTTAGAAAAACTCCAAAAATCCATCGGCGGCATTAAAGAGATGAATCGCCTGCCTGATGTGATTTTTGCGGTTGATGTTGGTTACCACAAAATTGCCATCACCGAAGCCAAAAAGTTGGGCATTCCCGTGGTTGCTGTGGTGGATTCGAATCATAGCCCCGATGGCATTGATTATGTGATTCCGGGCAATGACGATTCAGCGCGTGCCGTGCAACTTTATGCCCGCGGCGTGGCGGATGCCATTTTGGAAGGCAAAAGCTTGGCTTTATCCGATTTGGTGAAGGATGAAGCCAGTGGCGAAGTATTTGAAGAAGTCGACGAAGCATAAAAGGGAGATTTAAAAATGGCGATTACCGCAACAATGGTGAAAGAATTGCGCGAAAAAACCGATGCGCCGATGATGGAATGCAAAAAAGCCTTAACCGAAGCCGATGGCGATATGGCAAAAGCCGAAGAACTTTTGCGAGTGAAGTTGGGCAACAAAGCCACCAAAGCAGCCAGCCGCATTACCGCCGAAGGCATTGTGGCAATTGCAATTAGCGAAGATTCCAAAACGGGCGCACTCTTGGAAGTGAATTGCGAAACCGATTTCGTTGCCAAAAATGACGCCTTCAAAAAGTTGGCGCAAGATGCTGCTGAATTGGTTGTTAAAGAAAATCCTGCGGATGTGACGGCTCTTTTAACCTTAAAAACTACGGATGGCAAAACCATTGAAGAAACCCGCGCCGCTTTGGTGGGCAAAATTGGTGAAAATATGAGCATTCGCCGTTTTAAACGCATTGCCGCCAACGGCAAGCTCTCGCAATACATTCACGGGGGTTCCAAAATTGGCGTTTTGGTGGATTTGGAAAATGGCGACAACCAACTCGGGCACGATTTGGCAATGCACATTGCCGCAACCAAACCTGCCGCCGTGGATGAATCGGGCGTGGATTCCGCATTGATTGAAGCCGAGCGCCGCGTGGCGGTTGAAAAAGCCAAGGAAGCGGGCAAAGCCGCCGACCTGCTTGAAAAAATCGCCGAAGGCACCGTCAACAAATTCTTAAAAGAAGTGACTCTTTTGGGACAGGTTTTTGTAAAAGCCGAAGATGGCAAAGAAACCATTGCGCAGTTGTTGAAGAAAAAAGGCGCCAATGTCAAAGACTTTGCGCTTTTTGTGGCAGGCGAAGGCTTGGAAAAACGCCAAGACGACTTTGCCGCCGAAGTGGCTGCGCAAGCCGCTGCGGCTAAAAAATAATTGAAAATGCCTAAATACGAACGCATTTTATTAAAACTTTCAGGCGAAGCCTTGATGGGCGATTCCGCCTACGGCATTGACACACGCACCATTGAAGCCATTGTGGATGAAATTCACAGTGTGCATCAATTGGGCGTGCAAATTGCCATTGTTATCGGCGGTGGGAATATTTTTCGCGGAATGAAAGGCACAGCATCAGGAATGGAGCGTGCCAATGCCGATTATATGGGAATGCTTGCCACCGTGATGAATGCCATGGCTTTGGGCGATGTGTTGCGCCAAAAGGGGTTACAAGCGCGCGTGCAATCGGCATTGCGCATTGACCAAGTTGTTGAGCCTTATATTCGCGGCAAATCTTTGCATTATTTGGCGGATGGCAAAATTGTGGTTTTTGCCGCTGGAACAGGCAATCCGTTTTTTACAACCGATACAGCAGCGGCACTGCGCGGGGCGGAAATGGGTGCGCAAATTGTGTTAAAAGCCACCAAAGTGGATGGCATTTATTCTTCTGACCCAAAAACCAATCCCAGCGCCACGCGTTTTGAGCGCATTCATTTTGATGAAGCTATTACCAAAAATTTGGGCGTGATGGATGCCACCGCCTTTGCCTTGTGCCGCGACCAACGCTTGCCGATTAACGTTTTTTCCATCTTCAAAAAAGATGCATTAAAACGCGTGATTTTGGGTGAAGATGAAGGCACCTTGGTGTATTTTTGAAAAAAATTCTGCGTTTACCGTGGAAAAAAGGGGATTTTTATGTTGGACGATTTAAAAAAAACCACCGAATCCAAAATGCAAAAAACCTTGGAAAATTTGCGCTTGGATTTGCAAAAAATCCGCACCGGGCGTGCGCACGCTTCGCTTTTGGACCATGTAGAAGTGGAATATTACGGCGCTATGGTGCCCATTAACCAAGTGGCAAACGTCACAGTTTTGGATGCACGAACCTTGGGCGTGCAAGCGTGGGAAAAACCGATGGTCGCCAAAATTGAAAAAGCCATTCGTGAATCGGATTTGGGCTTAAACCCCGCGGCAGTGGGCGAATTGTTGCGCGTGCCTATGCCCATGCTCACCGAAGAGCGGCGGCGTGATTTAACCAAAATTGTTAAAAACGAAGGCGAAGGTGCACGTGTTGCGGTGCGCAATTTGCGGCGTGATGCGAATAACCACTTAAAAGACGCGCAGAAAAAAGGCGAAATTTCCGAAGATTTGGAAAGAAAAGGCCAAGACCAAATTCAAAAACTCACCGACCATTACATTGCGGAAATTGACAAGATGCTATCCCAAAAAGAAGCGGAGTTGATGCAAGTTTGAGCGCTCAATAATGGCGATTTTTCAAAGTTCCACCAAGGAAATTCCCGCTGTATCCCAAGTTCCGCAACACATTGCCATTATTATGGACGGCAATGGTCGCTGGGCAAAATCGCATTTTTTGCCACGTGCCGCAGGCCACGCTAAGGGTGTTCAAACTGTGCGCCAGATTGTGAAAGCCTGTTTAAAAAAAAATATTCCTTATTTAACGCTTTTTGCTTTTTCTTCGGAAAACTGGCGCCGCCCGTCCGAAGAAGTGGAATTGTTGATGGGTTTATTCATCAAAGCGTTGCAAAATGAGGTTAAAAAATTAAAAGCAAACAATGTGCGGTTGCGCATTGTGGGCGATTTATCTGCTTTTTCAGAACAAATCCAAAATTTAGTTGCTGCCGCACAAAAAGAAACCGAGGCAAATTCTGCCTTGCATTTGACCATTGCGGCGAATTACGGCGGCAGGTGGGATATTTTGCAAGCGATGAATCGTTTAATCAAAACCAAAACACCGCCAGCGGATGGTTTTAATGAAAAAGATTTGTCGGATTTTTTATCGCTTTCATTTGCGCCCGAGCCCGACCTTTTTATCCGCACGGGTGGCGAAGAGCGCATCAGCAATTTTTTGTTGTGGCAACTGGCTTATAGTGAGTTTTATTTTACCGATACTTTGTGGCCAGAATTTAACGAACACGCCCTTGATTTAGCCATTCAATCCTACCAAAAACGTGAGCGCCGCTTCGGGCAAACAAGCGAACAACTGCAAAAATAAAAAGCGTAAAATCTACGGGGAACATTCAAAAATTTTGAAAATTTTTTAGCGTTGACCGTGGAAAAAAGCAAAGTTTGTCAAAAGTTTTGCAAAAGGGCTTACAATACTTCCTAACTTTTTGTTTTTTCTACATTTTTAATGCGTGTAGAAAAAAATGCAGGACGAAATCCACAATGCAAAGATTTTTTTCTGAAAACATTAGAAAATCGTTTGCAAAACAAATAAAAATTTGGAAAGAAAAATGCTCAAAAAAACGCCTGAATCCGTGAAAAATCCCCACAAAGAAAAAATTGCTTGGGATTTTCAAAGAACAAAAAAAGTTGAAAAAGATGCGCCGAGTCAAAAAATAAAAGAAGTTGGGCAAAAAATTACCCAAACCGCCAAAATAGTCGGCGAAACCGTGGGTGGAATCACAACTAACGCTGTGGAAATGGTGCGTTTAAATGAAGTAAGCCAAAAAGTCGCCGCACACTTGGAAATGATAGAAACCGTTTTAAGCGGAATGGATAACACCTTGCGTGATTTGGAAAAACGTGTGGCAACATTAGAAAAAGCGGCGCAACAATGACACACTTTGCCGAGCTACAAAAGCGCTACAAAGCCACAGCAAGCAATTTTAAGGACGCTTTTGCCCGCCACATCAAAAAACAACAAGAAGAAATTGCCGATTTGTTTTTGACGGCAAGTGCAACCGTGGCAAGCGTTGGCACGGCAGAGTTGGCGGTGCAAAACCTTGACCCACGCTTAATAGAATCTATTCGCATTACCAACCCAAATTTAGACAATCTGCATTTTTTGCATTTGGATAGCAATGCTTTGCAAGGCGCACTCAATGCGGCAAAAGGCAAATATTTTGAATTTTTGGTGGCGGATAAATTAAACGCTGGCGAAAACGTTGGCGGCATTACCTTGCCAGAAGGCTACCGTGCCGAGTTGGCGCAGACGCCCAACCAACCGGCTTGGGATTTAAAAATTGTTGGGGAAAATGCGGAAATTGCCAACTATTTGCAACTCAAAGCCACACACAATGCGGGCTACATTGCCGCGACCTTAAAACGCTACCCCGATATTCAAATTTTGACAACGAGTGAAGCGGCGAGCGACACAATGGGCGGCTTTGTGATGGATAGCGGCATTGAAAACGCCACTTTGCGTGATCAGGTTTTAAAAGCCTTGGATACCGCCAACACCACATTTTTTGACGATTTTTTAAGCGCATTTAGCCCGCTTTTGCCATTGGTCAAAAGCCTTGGGTTACGAAGGCTATTGCCTAAACATCGGCAAAACATCGTGGGACAATTTTAAAATGAATTGCGCACGGCGTAGCCAAAACATTGTGGCGGCAAGCACGGCAGGTGCTTTGACTTACGCTTTGGGCGGCGGACTGCTTCTTGCCATCCCCGCAAGTTTTATTGGCGGCTGGACATTTGAGCGCACAATGAACCAAACCAAAATTGCCGATTCCTTTGACAAGCACACAAAAACTTTGCACAACTTCCAAAAATTCACCCAAGCTTTCTAATTTTCCACGGTAAACGAGATTTTTTTTCAAAAAAATCTTCGTTTACCGTGGATTTTTATTTCAAACAAAGAAAATTATTGAAAATTTAATTTTTTAAATACAAATTGTTCCACACGAAAAGCGGGCAATGAAAACAAAAAAGAAATTAAAAAAGTGGAAAGACTAAGAATAATAATATTCCATAAAGTATTTTCTTTTACCCAAATATCCGCAAGCACTTGAATTTTTTGCATAACCACACTATGCCCCAAATACATCCAATAAGTATGTTGGGCAAGAAAACTAATAAAACGGTTTTTAAATTCAATATCTTTTAATGCCAGAAAAAATGCGATTGATTGCAAAACAACCAAAGGTGAAAGATATTCCACAAACAATGTGTTTGGCAGACCAAGTTGATAAGAATAAATTTTTGTGAATTTATAAATTAAAACGCTTGCCAAAATATAAATGGCAAAGCAAAACCAACGCCAGATGGGCGTTGTTTTTATATGTCTTAATAATCCTCCCAAAAAGAAAAAACCTAAATATCCAAAAAAATAATGAAAATTAAATTGTTCAAAAGGATTAAAATACCATTCAAAATAACGTTTTAAATAAGGATAAAAAACAGCGCTCAACAACCACAATAAAATATAAAAACACACAATTTTTAAACCATTTTGATTGTTAAATAATGGCATAAAAAGAGGCACGGTTAAATATAAACCAACCAAAGCGTAAATAAACCAAAGGTGGCCTTCTACTTTCCCAGTGAAACAATTGATCAACCATTCTTTAATTTCCCAATGGCGCACAAAAATATAAGCAACCAAAATGGCAAAAAAGGGCAACAATATGCGTGCAAAACGTTTTTTTAAAAATCTACCAAGTTGAAAATCTTCGCCATTAAAAAGCAAATAGCCCGACAATATAAAAAAAAGCGGCACACACAAACGCACAGCGGCATCAAACTTGGCGCAGATTTTCCAAAAATTTGAAAATTCGTAAAAACCTTGGCAGGCAACATGCACCACAACAACAAAAAGGCAAGCAAAAATGCGGATTAAATCCAAACCAGTGCGGCGTTCATTTTGCGGGGGGGGGGGGTAACTATTTGATTTTTCATTGTTTTTTTAATATTATAAAAAACGATTTTCCACGGTCAACAGCAATTTTTTTTGAAATTATAGTGTTTTGATTGTGGATTGACCAGAAGGCGTTTTAAACGCATAAAATAGCGACTTTTAAAGGAACAAAAAATGGTGCTGGCAAGGGGCAAGGTTGAAATTCTGCCACAATCGGTGTTTTAAGTTTTTTTTGAGGCGGATAACGCAA
>ERZ1035025.487-NODE-487-length-26631-cov-39.221177_pt1 | contig 26631 bp, 28 predicted proteins | sample MGYA00520619_ERZ1035025 | MGnify/ENA primary metagenome ERZ1035025 (study PRJEB33766, sample SAMN09781742) | gut metagenome | biome: gut microbiome | host: Homo sapiens | place: Madagascar | study: EMG produced TPA metagenomics assembly of the PRJNA485056 data...
GTTTTTATTATTTTCTTTTTGAATCAATTCAAAATTATGCAAAGCCTTTGGTTGAAACAAAACGTCAATTTCCGTTTGGGCTAAAATTTCATTAAAAAACAATTCGTTTTCTTTTTCATCGTCTTTTGTTTGCGCACCTTTTAAAACACAATCTTTAAATGGAAAATTTAAAATGGTGTTTTCATTTTTTTTCAACAATTCTTCATTTTCAAAACTCAAACCAATTTTGTTTTTAAAACGGGTAAAACTTTTATTCAAAACATAACTTTCACAAAAACGCAAAAATTCCCTTTCTTTAAAAACAAGTGCGCCTGCAATGTTTTCAAAAAAACGGGTTTTAAAATCTTTATTGTTTAATAAAAATGTTAATAAATCGGCATCCTTTTCACGCGCACGTTGTTTTAAATGTGTGCCAAATTCGTTTTTTAACAATTCTAATAATTCTTTTTCGTTCATTTTCAATATCCATTTTCAAAAATCCACGGTCAACCTTCAAAAATTTTCAAAAAAACTCTAGGTTTACCGTGGAAAAAAATCAACCAAAATTATCCAACAAAATGTTTTCATCTTCCACGCCCAAATTGTGCAACATTTCAATGGTGGCGCGCGTCATGGGGCCCGGGCCGCACATATAAAATTCACAATCTTCTGGCGCTGGGTGGTCTTTCAAATAATGGTCAAACAACACTTGGTGAATAAAACCCGTGTAGCCTTTCCAATTGTCTTCTGGCAAAGCGTCCGACAAAGCCAAATGCCACGTAAAATTGGGGTTTTCTTCTGCCAAGTGGTTGAATTCTTCAATATAAAACGCTTCACGCAAAGAACGTGCGCCATACCAAAAAGAAATTTTGCGTTTGGTTTTGATGCGTTTTAATTGGTCAAAAATGTGTGAGCGCATTGGCGCCATTCCAGCGCCGCCGCCAACAAACACCATTTCGGCATCGGTTTCTTTGGCAAAAAATTCCCCAAAAGGACCATAAACGGTGATTTTGTCGCCCGGTTTTAAAGAAAAAACATAAGAAGACATTTTGCCCGGCGGGATATCATCGCGCGCTTTGGGCGGCGTTGCCACACGAATATTAAATTTAACAATGCCCTTTTCTTCGGGGTAATTCGCCATAGAATAAGCCCGCACAACGGGTTCAGTAACTTTGGAGACATAGCGCCAAATGTTGAATTTGTCCCACTCTGGGCGGTATTCTTCTTCAATGGCAAAATCTTTGTAAGCCACTTGATGCGGCGGGCATTCCAGTTGCACATAACCGCCCGCACGGAAATTGACTTCTTCGCCTTTGGGCAAGCGCAACACCAATTCTTTAATGTAAGTGGCAACATTGTGATTGGATTCCACCGTGCATTCCCATTTTTTTACACCAAAAACATCTTCGGGCACCACCACTTCCATATTTTGCTTCACAGGCGTTTGGCAAGAAAGCCGCCAACCTGCGCGGGCTTGTTTTTTATTAAAATGCGCTTCTTCCGTTGGCAACATATCGCCACCGCCCGATTTCACAATGCATTTGCATTGCCCGCACGTGCCGCCGCCACCGCAAGCCGAAGACAAAAAAACTTGTTCATTTGCCAAGGTTTGCAAAAGCTTGCCGCCGGCTTCAACTTCTATGCTTTTTTCACCATTTAAAGTGATTTTCACTTTGCCTGTTTGCACCAAAACCGAGCGCGCGCCAATGATGATGATTGCCAAAAGCAACACCACGCCAGTAAACATACCAATGGCGAGCAAAATTTCACCGATATTCATCGCCATCTCCCTTTAAAGTTGAATACCTGAAAACGACATAAACCCAAGCGACATCAGCCCGATGGTAATAAAAGTAATGCCCAAACCACGCAGACCTGCCGGCACATCGGAATATTTGAGTTTTTCACGTATGGCGGCAAGTAAAGCGATTGCCAACGCCCAAGAAGCACCTGAGCCAAAACCATACACCACGCTTTCAGCAAAATTGTAGTTGCGCTCCACCATAAACAAAGCACCTGCCATCACTACGCAATTGACCGTAATTAAAGGCAAGAAAATGCCCAAAGCGTTGTAAAGGCTGGGCATGTATTTGTCCAAAGTCATTTCCAAAATCTGCACAATGGCGGCAATCACGCCGATATAACAAAGCAAACCCAAAAAGGACAAATCCACATCGGGCAAACCTGCCCAAGAAAGTGCGCCTTCTTTTAACAAAAAAGTGTAAATCAAATTGTTGGCAGGCACTGTGATGGCTTGCACAACAATAATGGCTGCGCCCAAACCCAAGGCGGTTTCCACCTTTTTGGAAATGGCAATAAAAGAACACATCCCCAAAAAGAACGAGAGCGCCATATTTTCAATAAATACGGTGCGGATGAATAAACTTAAATAATGTTCCATGGTTTGTGTCCTTTAATCTTCTTTAACTTGTGGGGCAAGGCGAAAAGCGGCAGGTTCTGCTTGGTCTTTTTTGGCGGTGCGCAATGCCCAAATGATTAAACCAATCAAAAAGAAAGCAGAAGGCGGCAAAAGCAACAAACCGTTGGGGATATACCAACCGCCATCATTGACCGTTTGCAAAATGCTGATGCCAAACAACTTGCCAGAACCAAAAAGCTCCCGAATAACGCCCAACGTCAACAACATTGCGCTGTAACCCAAACCATTGCCAATGCCATCCAAAAAGGAAATGCCGGGCGGGTTTTGCATGGCAAAGGCTTCGGCTCTGCCCATCACAATGCAGTTGGTAATAATTAAGCCGACAAAAACAGAAAGTTGTTTTGCCAAACTATACGCATAGGCTTGCAAAACTTGGTCTACCACAATCACCAAGGAGGCAATAATCACCATTTGCACAATCATACGAATGGAGGCGGGAATTTGGTTTCTAATCATTGCAATGAATAAATTAGAAAAAGCGGTAACCAGCGTGAGCGAAATTGCCATCACCAGCGCGGTTTTTAAGTTGGAAGTGACCGCCAAGGCAGAGCAAATGCCCAAAATTTGCAAAGCAATGGGGTTGTTTTCAAAAATGGGACCAAAAAGCGCTTCTTTGGCGGAAATTGTTTTTGCCATTTTTTAAGCCTCCCCTTTGCGCAGTTGTTGCAAATAAGCACCAAAACCTTGTTCGCCTAACCAAAAATTAACCAAATTATTCACGCCGCGGCTGGTTAAAGATGCCCCAGCCAAACCATCCACTTTGTGGGCGGCATCGGGGTCAGAATCTTTGACATTGCCTTTGATAACGTGAATGTTGAGTTGCTCACCTTGGAACAATTCTTTGCCAATCCATTTGGCTTTCCATTTGGGGTTGTCTACTTCGCCACCTAAGCCGGGAGTCTCCCCGTGTTGGTAAAAACCCAAACCGACCACGGTGTTTAAATCTTCTTTAATCGCCAAAAAGCCGTATAAAGTAGACCAAAGCCCGTAACCGCGCACGGGCAAAATCAAACTTTGAATGGTGCCGTTTTCATCTTTTGCCCAATACACCACGCTTTTGTTTTCACGCCGTTTGATGTTGGCAATGTCTTCATTAGCCGACAACGCCACCGATTGCGCAGAATCGGATGCCAACAACAAGGGATTGATAGTATTCGGGTCTTCATTTTCCAAATACAAACCCGATTTTAAATCCACCACTTTGGCTTCAATTTGGCTATTAAAAATGCGTTTGATTTCATCAGCATTGGCATTGCCTTGCGGCAACAACTGCGCAATTTGCAAAATGCTTTTTTGCATATCAATTTGGCGGTTTTCCTTTTGAACAGGTTTTAAACCCACTGCCGCACCAGCAACAAAAACGGCAGAAACCAAACTGACAATTAAGGCTACCGATAATGTTTTGGCAACCGATTCTTTTTCAGTGCTCATCGCGTGCCATCCTCCGTTTGATATTGGATTGCATAACAAAATAATCAATTAACGGTGCGCACAAATTGCCCAGCAAAATGGCCAGCATCATTCCTTCGGGAAAAGCGGGGTTGACGACGCGAATCAACACCACCATCGCACCAATTAAAAAACCGTAAATCCATTTGCCTGTGGAAGTCATTGCGGCGGAAACGGGGTCGGTGGTCATAAAAAATAACCCAAAAGCAAAACCACCCAACACAAAATGCCAATACCACGGAACGGCAAACATTGGATTGGTCGCAGAACCAATCCAATTGAACAAAGAACTAATGGCAAGCATTCCCAAAAACACCGCCAAGACCGTGCGCCAAGCAGAAATGCCAGAAAGCAACAACAAAACGCCGCCCAGCATAATTGCCAAGGTGCTGGTTTCCCCCATAGAACCGGGAACAAAACCAACAAAAGCATTCATCCACGAAATGCCGGCGTTTTCAATTGCCGCCACACCGCCCGATGCCGCCAAAGCCAAAGGTGTGGCTTGTGTTAAACCATCCACGACAACCCAAACGGCATCGCCTGAAATTTGCGCCGGATAAGCAAAAAACAAAAAAGCACGCCCAGCCAAAGCGGGATTCAAAAAGTTTTTGCCCGTGCCGCCAAAAACTTCTTTTGCCAAAACCACGCCAAAAGAAATGCCCAGCGCCACTTGCCAAAGCGGAATCGTTGGCGGAACAATTAAAGAAAACAAAATGGAAGTCACAAAAAAACCTTCATTGACTTCGTGTTTTCTAATGCTGGCGAACAACACTTCCCAAAAACCGCCCACAACAAAAGTGGTGGCATAAACGGGAACAAAATAAAAAGCGCCGTGGATAAAATTATCCCAACAACTTTGCGGATTAAACCCTGCCAAGCAAGAAATCCACGGTAGACGCCAATTTTTTTCCAAAATCAACAAATCGGGGTTTGCCAAATACGCCAAATTGGCTTGATGCCCCACATTCCACATTGCCCAAAACATCGCCGGAAAAGCGCAAAGCCAAACGATAATCATCATTCGTTTTAAATCAATGCCATCCCGAACGTGCGCACTGCTTTTGGTTACATTGGATGGGCGATACAAAAATGTATCGGTGGCTTCATACAAAGCTTTCCATTTTTCAAACTTGCCGCCCGCTTCAAATTGCGGAGCGATTTTGTCCAACATATTGCGTAAGGCTTTCATTTAGCCCTCCTTTTCAATGCGCGTTAAAACATCGCGCAAAATCGGGCCGTATTCGTATTTGCCTGCGCAAACATAAGAACAAAGCGCCAAATCTTCTTCATCCAATTCCAAAGCGCCTAATTTTTGCGCCATTTCGGTATCGCCTGCCACCAAATAACGCAACAAAGGCGTTGCCAAAATATCCAAAGGCATCACCGATTCATAATTGCCAACGGAAACAATTGCCCGCGCCGAGCCGTTGGTGGAAGTATCCATGGCAAATTTTTTGTTGCCCAGCAATTTGGAAATAAAAATATTTTTAACGGAATGCTTATTGAAGCCCAAACGGAAATAATGAAACATTTCGCGCTCGCGCCCTTCTTTCAAGCAAGAAACTTGCAAGTGGTAGCGTCCCAAAAATGCCGTATCCGCTTTTGCCGTGCGCCCGCCCAAAATAGAACCAGACACAATGCGGTTTTCGCCTTCTTTTAATTCATTTTGCGTTAATGCCAACAAATCAGCGCCCAAATGCGTCTTGATTAAACGCGGTTTTTTAACCACTGGGCCTGCCAAAGCAATCACGCGCTCGGTTAAAAATTGCCCTTCCAAAAACAAAGCGCCGATGGCAATCACATCTTGGTAATTCACATGCCAAACCGTGTGTTTTAAACTGACTGGCCGCAAAAAATGAATGTGCGTGCCGGGCAAACCCGCTGGATGCGGGCCTTCAAAAATTTCGGTTTTCACATTAGGCAAATCGGCGCCTTGCCACAAATCGCCCGGCGCTTGGCACAAAAAAATCGGCGCGATTTTGGACAATGCCGCAACCCCGCCGTGGAAAAATTTGCCTGTTGGATCCAACTCTTTGGCGGCAATGCGCGGATCCACCGACAATGGATGGGTATCTATCGCCGTAATAAATAAGGCATCCGGCGTTGATTCTGCCGCTGGAATTTTGGAAAATGGCCGCGTTCGCAAAGCCACCCAAGCGCCCGATTCAATCAAACGTTGCCGAATAAAATTGGCTTGGGCATTTAAAATTTCTTTATCTGTTAGCTTGGAAAACGCCACACGCGGTGCGTTTTCGTCTGTGGCAATGGTAATGGATTCAATCATCCTTCGTGCGCCACGTTTTATTTTTTGAACTATGCCACCCAAAGGCGCTGTGAAAACAATGCCCGGGTTGTTGCGATCTTTAAAAATCGCTTGCCCGGCTTGCACTTTGTCGCCTTCTTGGATGAGCAAACTCGGTTTGATTCCCACAAAATCGGCAGGCAAAAGTGCCACTTTGTTGACCTTGGCGGTTGATACCGTCTGTTGCGGCGCACCGAGAATTGGCACGTCTAATCCGCGAGAGATTTTAATCATTCGCACCCCGAACTTTTTTTGCTGACGTATAAAAAACGCCGTATTTTAAACAAAAACAATGAAAAATTTAAGCAGATTTTTTGCCCCAAAAACCTTGATGGCGGTTAACTTTATAAAACGTGTTAACTTTGTAAAACAGCTTTTTTCCGTGGTAGATTTGATTTTTTAATTTTTTGTAAAAGAAAGCACAATGAACACATTGGCACAATTACCCAACCCCACGAAGACCGTTGCGGATTTTTTGAACCTTCCTAATCGTCAACACAAGCAAATTATTTTTGTAAAGGGAAAAATTAAAAACATAGACAAAAAACCGCAGGGCGACACCTTTGACTTGGTAGATGAAGAGAATTCATCCATAAAAATCAAATGTATTCTTTTCCCACAAGACAAAAATTTCAACAAATCTCACGAACTCATACAAAACACCGATGGCTCGTATAGCTATTTCGCCTACAACGCACCACTATTGCAATTTTGTGAAGGTAGTGTTGTTTTGGTGGAAGGGATGATTCAAACCGAAATCAATCAATTAGCCATTCAAAATTTTAACCAAGCAGAAGTAGCCATTAAAGAACAGAAAATAGGCGTTATCACAACCCCGAAAAGTGCCGCTTTGAACGACATTCAACACGTTTTAAAGGGCATTGTTGAAATTAAAGAATTTCTAATCAACTTTAACAACCTAAATGAAGACACAGCAACAATATGCAAAAAACATTGCGAAAAAATCAGAGAAGCGGCAGATGATAACGAAATCAGCCATATCTTATTTTGTTGCGGTGGATGGGATGAAAAACAAGGAAAGCCCAACTGGGTTGCGGCTTTTGACGAAGATGCGTTGATTCAAACAATAAAATATGCCCAGCGACAAAAACAAAAAACATTCATTACAGGGTTGGGACACGCTCAATATAACCGCCAACAAGAGAAAACAAGAGCAGACGATGCTGCAGAAATAGACGCAACAACTCCCACAATGGCTGCCATTGAAGCAGCCTGTTTACTTCTTTTTGGAAAAACGTGGGCGGAATATATGACTTCCCAAAAACCAAACTTTCCACGGTAAATCGCAAATTTTTTCAAAAAAAATCCACGTTGACCGTGGATTTTTTTGAATGTTGATTTTTGAAAAATATTTGAAAAATATTTTTTAAACAACCGAAGAAAAAGTAATCCACTCTTTCCACGTTTTTTTGAACAAAATTTTGCTCACCACTTCAACGGCTGCCATTGTGGGTGTGACGGTATCAAAATCAGCGGCGGCATCCGCCATAAAAACTCGGCGGTGAAAATCTTCTTCAATATAACCCAAACCGGTGATGAACACTTTGGATTTGCGTGCTTCCCGAATGGCGGCAATGAGCTTGGGATTGTTGTAAATTTCCCACGAATTTTCATAGCCCACGCCACGGCAAAATAAAATATAACCAACTTCTGGGTCGCTCTTTGCTTTTTCAATGGCGGCGCAATAGTTGGCGCATAGGCGATCATTGGATAAATCAGGTTCTGCCAAATAATCTTTGATTTCCACCAAACCGTCCAAAATATAATGAATATCAACCAAAGCGGGCGAGCCGGGCGTGGTAATTAACGCCACTTTGGTGGTGTTGATAAAATATTCTTGCGGAACGGCAACAATATCAGTTACTGCCAACTCTTTGATGCCTTGGAAAATCTGCACTTTTGCCGTTACGCAAACCAAAGAATTTTCTGAAATGCCTTGTAAAAACGCTTCACCGTAGGTGTAGAGCACGCAATCAATTTTTGCCGAAAGATTAATTAAATCATCACACAAGCTAAACGTATAACCTTGTTGGTCTTCGGTTTGGCGCACTTGCATAATGTAGCCTTGCACGCAAACGGTTTTGCCTTCGGTTACTTTTTTGTCGTTGCGGCATTCGGCAACGCTAAAAATAATTTCATTGTCCATTATTTTTTCCTTTGAAAAAACATTCAAATAATTGCGCCATTTTACGTCGACCGCAGAAAATCACCAACCATTGCGCAATTCCCCGGGTTGCAATGCCCGTTCACGCGGGCGGGTTTTTTGTAGCCAAAAATCCAACGCGTTGGTTACCGTCCAAAATTGCGTGGGAGAGACCGAATCCGCCTTGTTTTCACAAGGTAATAACTCAATTTTTGCACCTTGTTTGATTGTTTGCACGCCCAAACAATAATCGCCTTGGCGGTAAGTGCCGCCTTTAATATTGTTTTCCACAAACCACACTTCGTTTTCATCAAACTGGCAAAGCCGCACAACAACACTGCCTTTCACATTGGCAATGCAAGCGTGCGGCCACATTTGGATTAAAACACGGGAAGAATCAAGGGTTGTAAACTCCCAGCGCTGGCGTTCTTTGGCGTGGCAAGGGTATAAAAACAAAGGAAGACCAGACTCCGTTGGTGCGGCGCGCGAATCTAGGCAAAATTTGCCCAAATGCAACAAATCAAGCGCTGCGGCATTGCCCACAAAAAGCAAAAAAAACAAAGTAAAAATATTTTTCATTTTTTTATTTTTCAACAAAAACGTATAATGCGGCATTTTACGCCCGGGTGGCGAAATTGGTAGACGCACCAGATTTAGGTTCTGGCGTTCAAAAAACGTGGGGGTTCGAGTCCCTTCCCGGGCACCAAAAGGAAAACAAAAATGCCGATAATTTTAAACGAAAAAATTCCATATTTTTCTATTGAAACCGTTGATTTTAAAGGAAATATTGAAACTTTTACGCCAGAATTGGCATTAAATAAAATTTTTGTTTTGTATTTTTACCCCCGCGATTTAACCAGCGGTTGCACCAAAGAAGCGCAAGATTTTGCGGCAAAATTTGCAGATTTTCAAAAAGCAAATGCTTTTGTTTTGGGCATTTCGCGCGATACCATCGCACGGCATAAAAAATTCATTGAAAAAGAAAATCTGCCTTTTCCACTTGCCGCCGACCCTAACGAAGAAGTTTGCAATTTGTTTGGCGTGATTCAACCCAAAAAAATGTATGGCAAAGATGTGCGTGGCATTGTGCGCAGCACTTTTTTGTTTGATGAAAATGGCGTTTTGCGCCAACAATGGCTCAAAGTCAAAATTCCCAACCACGTTGATGAAGTTTTGCAAGCGGTTTTGGAATTGAACCAATAAAAAAATAAAAAAAACCAAAAATCCACGGTAAACGGCAAAAATTTTTCAAAAAAATAAAAAGTTTACCGTGGAAAATCACGGCATTTGCGCAGTTTGCGATTCGCTTGGCGTGAGTTCAACTGCGGGTTTTAATAAAATTGGCTGATTCTTAGGCAAAGCGCCTTTGGACTTTTTTTTGGAATCAACTTTGGCATTATTTTTGTCGGTTTTATTCCTTGGTTGGATAATGGCTCGCACTCGGGCAGATTTGGGATTTTGGCGGATGCTTTTTTGCGCTTCATCCGAGCCGTTGTTTACAAAATAAGTTTCATTCATTGCGTTGTAGCGAATATAAGCGCCTTTGACTTCATCTTTGCCGCTTTTTACCCACGCATTGCCAATTAACTCCGCCACTTCGTAATTGCCATCATAAACAATGCGGTCCGCCTTGCCTTCAATGTATTCATCCACGCCTTCACGTTTTTGGCGAAAATACGCTCGGCGATTCGCATATTTAAACGCCGTGCCTTTTTGGTAGCCGTATTGATCTTCCACAATGCGCACTCGGGCAGCTTCTAGGCGTATGGTGCCTTTGGTAATAATCACATTGCCTTCTAACACTTGCACTTTTTCTTTGTCGTCAATGGTGGCGAAATCGGCTTCAATTAACATTGGTTTTTCACGGTCGGCTTTTTCTGCCCACGCATTCACCGTTAAAAAAACCGCTATTAAAAGGGATAAAACAATGCGAACAATCATTTTTTCTTTTCCATCAGTTGTGGTTGGATAATGCCGCTGACACGGCTTTGTAATTCAATCACCGAGCGGTCTATAAAAAGTTTGGCACCTATTGATTTCACCCAAGAATCGTCATTTTCATAAAGCACAAAATCCGTGTTGGTAAAGGCAAAATCAGCGGCGGGTTCAATCACCAAATGCGCCATTTCTGCCCGCAATGCGCCACGGTTTTCAAAAGGCGGGCGGGATATTGTTGTGCCGTTGTATAAATAAACCAAATCGCCATTGCTACTTACCACCGCATTTTTGGCTATGACGCTGATGGGCGGCTCGTTGTCTCGGTAGGCGGTTAAAATTGGCGCATCCATCTCGGCGCTGTCATCGTCTGGAAAATGGCGAGCTTCTGGGCTATTTAAGCGGTAACGCAACACGCCATCCTCGCCAAATTGCAACATTTGCAGGTTATAAGCAAAGGCATCGGGCTTGTGTTGGGGCGTTGTGGATTCGGGGTTGAATTGCACCATTTCATTCAACCAAAAAGACAAACCCGCCAAAATCAGCAAAAAGAAAAACGGCACCAGTGTGTTGATATTTTTAAAAGGCATTACTGATTCTCAAAATATTCCACGGCATTTTGCCAAATGCCTTGCGCTTTTAAAAGCAGTTCTATTACATCCCGTACGGCACCTGCTCCGCCCATTTTGGCGGATACCCAACTGGCGATTTCTTTGATTTCTGGCACGGCGTTTTGCGGCGCAAAAGAAAGAGCGCATTTTTTCATCACCGATAAATCAATTAAATCATCTCCCATAAAAGCGCAAGATTCCCACGGTAAACCCAATTTTTTTTTCAAATTTTCAAAGACTTCACGCTTATTTTTAATACCTTGAAAAACGTGCGAAATTTGTAATTCCGCCATGCGTTGTGCCACGCATTCTGATTTTTTGCCTGTAATCACCGCAACGGCAATGGGCGAATCGGCTAATAAGCGCAATGCCAAACCATCTTGTGCGTTAAAACGTTTGGCTTGCCAAGATTCGGCATAAAACAAACCGCCGTCAGTCATCACGCCGTCAACGTCAAAGGCAATTAACCGAATGCGGCGTGCTTTTTCTAAAATTTTTTGTTCCATTTTTCTATAAAACTTTTGCGTCCAACAAATCGTGGGTGTTTAAAGCGCCAACAATTTTGCCTGCATCATTTAAAGCAATAACGGCGTTGATTTTAAAGCGTTCCATCAATGCCACAACTTCTGTTGCCATTTTATTGTCGGATATACATTGCGGGTTTTGGTGCATCAATTCGCCAATGGCAACGCTTTTAAAATCCACGTTTTTTTCAAACGCTCGGCGCAAATCACCATCGGTAAAAATACCCAGCGGTTTGTTTTCTAAATCCGCCACAATCACCATTCCCAAACCGCCTTGGGACATTTTTAAAATGGCATCAGCCATTAAAGTTTCAGGCAAAACCACAGGCAAATTTTTGCCTTGGCGCATAATATCTTTAACACGAGTGAGCAAACGCCGCCCAAGTGCACCGCCCGGGTGCGAGCGTGCAAAATCATCCACACCAAAGCCACGTGCTTGTAATAAAACAACGGCAAGCGCATCACCCAAAGCAAGTGCCGCCGTGGTGGAAGAAGTCGGCACCAAACCAAAAGGGCAGGCTTCCTTTTCAATATGTGCGTTCAAATGCACATCGGCATTTTTTGCTAATGTGGAAGTGGCTTTGCCCGTTATTGCAATGATTTTTGCGCCTTGGCGCTGAATGAGTGGCAAAATTTTGAGCAATTCCTCCGATTCGCCCGAATAAGAAATTGCCAACAACAAATCGTTTTGGGTAATCATCCCCAAGTCGCCGTGGCTGGCTTCCGCTGGATGCACAAAATAAGCGGGCGTGCCCGTAGAAGCCAGCGTGGCTGCAATTTTTTTGCCGATATGCCCAGATTTGCCAATGCCGCTAACAATCAAACGGCCGGGCGTGTTCAAAACCAAGTTGACGGCTTTGGTGAAGTTGTCATCTAGTTTTAAATCCAAAATCGCCTGCGATTCAGTTTTTAAAACGGCATTGCCCCATTCCAACCACTTGACATTGCAATTTTCCACGGTGAACCATCCTTTTTTTTCAAAATTTTTAAAAGTTTACCGTGGAAAATTATCAATCCACGCCAAAATTTCATCCACGCATTCTTCAAAACGGCTAAAACTGTGATTGCCGCCTGCAAAAAGCGTGGTTTTTGCGCCTTGAAACCATTGTTGCGCGTCTGTTGGGTTTAAAACTTCATCGCCCAATTCTTGTAATAACCAATAACGTTTGGGGTTTGGCAAAACAATTTGATTTTTTAAATCAATGGCATCCGATTCGGTAAATAAAAATTTTTGCGCACTATAAAAATTTTTATGCTCGCCCAAAAACAAAGCCAAATCAATGTTGGCAATAACGGCAGGGTTAATTAAAACCGCAGGCAAATCATATTTTTCTGCCACAACGCTTGCGTAATGTCCGCCAAGCGAAGAACCAATAATGCCGATGGGTTGGTGCTTTTCCACCATTTCAACAACCTGCTGAATGGCTTTTTTTGGCTGAAAATGCAAATCGGGGCAAAAAAAATGTTGGCTCAAACCCATTTGCGCCATTTTTTGCTTGACGATTTGCGCCTTCCAACTTTGGGAAGATGCGCAAAAACCATGCAAATACAAAATATTGCGCATTTTTTTAAAACGGCACTTTGACGTTTAAACCCAATGCAGATAAGGCTTGTGAGATTTTTTCGCCCAAGGTTTTGGAATCCCTTGTGTCCAACCATTGACCGTTTTTGTATTGAAAATGAAAACCGCCATTTTGTGCCGATAACCACACTTCTTGCGTGCTGGAATGAGCGGAAATTAAAATTTCACCGCCTTCATCCATGCTCAAACGAAAAACGGTATCGCTTTGCCAATCGGCGTCTAAATCGGGCGTTCTTGCCGCAAGTTCGTCAAAAAAACGCTCCAAATCGTCAAAGAGGCGATTCAAAGCGCAGTTAAAATTTTCATCCATCGTGGTAGACTCATCTTTTTTTAAAAACGGGTATTGTAATGCGGGCTACTTCACTTTTTTTGCTATTTTGCCTTTTTTTGAGCGCTTGCGGCTTAAAAAACGCCTTGGAGCGCCCGCCCGTTTTTGAAAAACCAACCCAACAATTGCAACCAACCCAGAACACACAACAATGAACAAGAATTTTGCTTACCAAAACGGCATTTTGCACGTTGAAAACGTCTCCGCCCAGCAGCTTGCCCAAAAATTTGGCACGCCTTTTTATGTTTATTCCTTAACAGCCTTGGAAGATGCCGTGCAGGAATTTTTAAAGGTGAAAGAAAATCACCCTGAAGGCAATCGTTTGCACATTGCCTTTGCGGTGAAGTCGCTTGCCAACATTGCCATTTTGGAATTTTTCGCCAAAAAGGGCTTGGGCTTTGACATTGTTTCCAAGGGTGAACTTGCCCGAGTTTTAAAAGCTGGAGCGGATACACGCAAAGTTGTTTTTTCTGGCGTGGGCAAATCAGAGCACGACATTCGCCAAGCTTTGGCTGCTGGTATTTATTGCTTCAATGTGGAATCCAAAGAAGAACTTTTGCGCTTAAACACCATTGCACAATCTTTTAACAAACAAGTGCCCGTGGCATTGCGTGTGAATCCCAATGTGGATGCCAAAACGCACCCCTACATTTCCACTGGGTTAAAAGAAAACAAATTCGGCGTGCCAATTGAAGAAGCCTTGGCGTTTTATAAAGAAGCCGCCAGCCTTTCCCACATTGAATTAAAAGGCGTTGATTGCCACATTGGCTCACAACTTTTAGACCCTGCTCCCGTGCATGATGCCTTTGATTTGGTTTTTGAATTGGCAGAAGAAATTGAAAAACAAATCTGCCCGCTTTCGCACATTGATATGGGCGGCGGCTTGGGCATTGCTTATGAACAAAATGAACAAGCGCCAAGCGTAAAAGATTATTTAACGCCAATGCTCAACAAATTGGAATACAAACCTTGGCAGTTGGTTGTGGAACCCGGGCGGCGCTTGGTTGGCAATGCGGGCGCCATCATCACGCAAGTGGAATATTTGAAATCCAACGCCAACAAGCATTTTGCCGTGGTAGATTGTGCGATGAATGATTTGATGCGCCCGGCTTTATACGATGCTTTTCACAACATTGTGAATGTGAAAGAAAAATCAAAAGCCCCGCCGCAGCAATACGACATTGTTGGCCCCATTTGCGAAACGGGCGATTTTTTAGGCAAAAACCGCAAAATGGCGATTGAAACGGGCGATTTGTTGGCAATTTTATCCGCAGGCGCTTATGGTTCCACAATGGCATCCAACTACAACGCGCGCGGCAGAGCGCCCGAGATTTTGGTGCGTGGCAATGCGCATCAGTTGATTCGCGAGCGCGAAAAAACAGACGAATTGTTTGCATTAGAAAAACCTTTAAAACTTTAAAAATCTTAAAACAAACGATTTTCCACGGTAAACCTTCAGAAATTTTCAAAAAAATAAAGCGTTTACCGTGGAAAAAAATTAAAAACCAACCGCAATCCCTTATAAAACAAGGCTTTTAGCCGTGGCACGTGTTTTGCTTTTTATCAGACGTTTTTAACGCTATGTGGAGCGCAAAAATGAGTGTGTCGGTTTTAAACAATTTGGGGGCAATGTCCGCCGCGGCAGCCGCAGCGCCGATAACAGGCGGTTTGAATAGTGTGCAGTCTTCTTCATCTGCGGGCATTTTTTCTTTGCTGTTTAATCAGCAGTTGGGCGAAAACGCCGCAAATAATCCGCTTTTGACTAGCTTAATTGCTGAAAACCCAAGCGCTGCGCCGCAATTCATCAAAAACGCCTTGCATTTGAATAACGACAACGACAATGCCAATTCTTTGGATTTAAACGCACTTTTTGCAATGCTTACCCCCGATGCCAATGCCGTTTTGGCACAAATTACACCAGATGTTGAAAACCGCAACGATTTGGCGCTATCCACTTTAAACAATCTTATCGCCAACAACGGCGGCTCTTCCAACAATGCTTCCAACGCTTTATTCAATGCCTTGATGGCGCAAGCGAACAAAACGGCAAATGGTGCATCGGAGTCGGTAAAACTTGCCGCAAACGATGAAAGCATTGACACGCCGTTTAACCACATTTTGGCAGCGGTGGAATCCGCACAAACAAAAAACACAACGCCCAATGTTAGCGTCTCTTCTCCCGTTGGTTCTGCCAATTGGGGTGCGGAATTTAATCAGCAAATTGTGTGGGCGGCAAAAAACGATGTGCAATCGGCAGAAATCCGCTTGCATCCTGAAAATTTGGGACCAATTAAAATTTCGCTCAACATTGCCGATGGCAAGGCGCAAATTGCCTTTGTGGCAGCGCATAGCGAAGTGCGGCAATCCATTCAAGAAGCCTTGCCGCAGTTAAAAGAAATGTTGGCGGCATCCGGCATTGATTTGGGTCAAACCAACGTGGGCAGTGAAGAAAAAAGCCCCAACTTCCAAGATTTTTCAGCCCAAGCACAAAAACAAAGCGGTATACTCACAGACGAGCCCACTTTTGAAGAAGCCGCTTTGATGGTGCATTTGCCAGAAAACCACGCACCAATGCGTGTTTTAAAAGCCGATTCTGCACAAGTGGATTTGTTTGCTTAACCACACGAGGACCAAAATGGCAGACGAAAAACCCACTACAAACGCCGCAGAAACACCCAAGAAAAAAAGCAAGTTGCTTTTAATCATTGCCATTTTGTTGGCATTGATTTTAATTGGCACTGCGGCAGGGTTGTTCTTGCTATTGCAACACAATTCGGACGAAGAATCGGCAGATGAAGAAGAAGTGGTGGTAGAAGCCGAGCCTCCCAAAAAGAAAAAGAAAAAAGACCCCGCTGCTCCGCCTGTTTATGTGGCGCTGGATACCTTCACCGTCAACTTGATGCCTGTGGATGATTTGGGCGACCAATATTTGCAAGTGGGCATTACCTTGGAATTAGAAGATGCAACAGAAGAAGCGAATCTCAAAACAAGAATGCCACGTGTGCGCAACGATGTGACGATATTGCTAACAAGTCAAACCGCTACGGGCTTGCAATCGCCTGATGGCAAAATGAAATTAGCGGCAGATATCAAGGATCGAGTCAACTGGGCAATTAACCCGCCCGTTATCATCCACAAAGGTGAAACACCGCTCCCGCCCGATGGACCGGTGACAGACGTTTTATTTACTTCTTTTATCGTTCAATAAAATAAGCAAAATGGCAGGCGATTTTTTGTCCCAAGACGAAGTTGATGCACTTTTAAAAGGCGTTACCGGCGAAGCGGACGAACCCAAAGAAACGCAAGAGCAAACCTCTGGCGTGCGTCCGTATAACGTTGGCACGCAAGAGCGCATTGTGCGCGGCAGAATGCCAACCTTGGAGCTTGTCAATGAACGCTTTGTGCGGTATTTGCGCATTGGTTTGTTTAATTACATGCACAAAAATGCGGAGATTTCGGTAGGTCCCATTCGGGTTCAAAAATACGGCGAATTTATCCGCAACCTTGTGGTGCCCACCAATTTAAATTTGGTTTTGGCGCATCCTTTGCGCGGCACATCACTTTTTGTTTTTGACCCCAACTTGGTGTTTTTGGTTGTTGATAATTTATTCGGCGGCGATGGGCGTTTTCACACGCGGGTTGAAGGGCGTGATTTTACCGCCACAGAACAGCGCATTATTCAAGGTTTACTCAACATTGTTTTCACCGAATACAGCAAAGCGTGGGAACCAGTATTTAAAATCAATTTTAAATATATCCGTTCTGAGATGAACTCGCAGTTTGCCAACATTGCTACACCTTCGGAAATTGTTGTGTCTACGAGCTTTACATTGGAATTTGGTGGCGCAACAGCGGATATGTTCATCTGCTTTCCTTATTCTATGTTGGAGCCAATTCGGGAGATTTTGTATAGCACAATGTCCAGCGAGCAGCTTTCAAGCGATAAACGTTGGATTGGCACTCTTCGCCAACAACTGCGTGCTGCCGAAGTGGAAATGGTGGTGAATTTAGGCGATGGCGAAGTGCGATTGCGAGATGTGTTGGAATTAAAACGTGGGGATGTTATTCCTATTGAAATCCCCGAACGCTTACAAGTCACCATAGACAACGTGCCGCTTTTATCTTGCTCTTATGGGCAACAAAATGGGCAATACGCCGTTAAAGTAGAAGAATTTATTACGGCGGAACCTGAAATTCCGCCCGAGCCGCCGCCCTCGTTAAACACGGCAGAAGAAGACAACAATACTAACCCAACCGAAGAATAAGGATACGATAATGGCTGATGAAAATTTAATAGACGAAGAAGGCAAAATTGACGATGCCGACTGGGCGGCTGCTATGGCCGAACAAAGCGCCACAGAATCCGCCGCCGCAACGGCTGATTCTGTTGGCTTAGAAACAGCCACGGCAAGCAACGCTTCTTCTAATGCCAGTGTTTCTGATGATGCAAACGCTGACGGCGATATTGACTGGGCAGCCGCCATGGCTGAACAAACGGCAAGCGAATCCGCCGCTGCGGCCGTGACTGCGCCTGCCGCCGCTACTGCCGCACCGATTTTTCCATCGTTTGATTCGGAAGAAACCGCATCGGGCTTGATGAACGAATTGGATATGATTTTGGATATTCCCGTGCAAATCACTGTGGAATTAGGCCGCACCAAAATCAGCATCAAAAACTTGTTGCAGTTGGCGCACGGTTCCGTTGTGGAATTGGATGCCATGGCAGGCGAACCGATGGATGTGTTGGTCAACGGCACTTTGATTGCCCAAGGCGAAGTTGTGGTTGTTAATGACCGCTTTGGCATTCGCTTGACGGATATTGTGAGCTCATCAGAGCGCATGCGCAAAATCAACCATTAGCGATTTTCCACGGTAAACCCAAAAAAAATTTCAAGTTCACCGTGGAAAACTTGCTAAAATTGCGCTTTTTTCAACAAGGTAAGCGGGTGTAGTTCAATGGCAGAACGTGAGCTTCCCAAGCTCAATACGAGGGTTCGATTCCCTTCACCCGCTCCACGCTTTGTGCTGTTTCGGCATCAGTGGGCAATTGCCCAACCTTTGATGTCGGCGTTTTCTCATCTTGGTTTTGAAATTGTAGAAAACCCAAGCGTGCGCGATTTAAAGCGTTTTCAAAAAAACGAAATTCTTTGCGCTTTTAACAATATCCATTTGGAAATCAAAAAACCGCACAAGGCGCTCTACTTCAAAAATCGGCTAAACGCCTTGGGCGCACCAGTGATTTTTTGGGACCGCGATGGACCATCGCATATGGGCGAAAAATTGTGGCGCATGTGCTTGTTGCGGCTTTTGCCTTTTATGGATATTTACGCCACGCACACACTGCAAGATGCCGGCGGATTTTGCCGCGATGTTTTGTATTTGCCAAACGCCGCGGCAAACGGTATTTACAATCTCAACGGCAAAACACTTGCCGATTTGCGCGATGAAAAAAACTACCAATACGATGTTTCATTTTTCGGTAGATTAGACGCCAATCGTTGGGGAGAAACCCGCGTGCGTTGTGCGTTTTTTGAAAAACTCCAAAAAGCATTGGCAGAATACGGCATTGCATTGTGGGCAAAAAATAACGATTTTTCGCTTAACGAACAAATTGAAATTATTCAAACAAGCAAAATCAATTTGTCGGCTTTGGCAGGTTGCGATTTTCGCTACCGCAAGCGTTCCAAAGCAGGCAAACCCATAAGCGATGGTTTGCCTGAACGTTGTTACGGCGTGCCTAATTGCGGTGGTTTTTTGTTAAGCGATTGGCGAAATCACGCTTTGGATGACTTCACGCCCGGAGAAGACTTTGCTTTTTTTACCGATTTTAAAGATTGTGTAAAACAAATCCGCTTTTTTCTTAACCATTTTGAGCGCACGCGCGAAATTGCCGAAAATGCTTTTCAAACAGTTCAAAAACGGCATTTGTATGAACACCGCGCGCAAAAAGTTGCGCATTTTGTGTATTTTTGGAAGCAAAAAAAGCGATTTATTCCAACGCCCGAACTTTTTCCACGGTAAACCGCAATTTTTTTTTGAAAAATAATGAACAAAAAACGCTTATTCATCCAATCTTCCATCGCTTTTTCGGGCGTGGTTGTGGCGTTTTTTTTCACACTATTTTTTTTGCTTTTAACCCAAACGGGGTTTCGCTTGTTGTTAAATGGGGTAGAAAAAATCGCGCCTTATTGGGGAATGTCGTTTTCCGTTGATTCAGCGCAAGGTTCATTTTCTCACGAACTCAAAATTGCGGAACTATTTTGGGAATATCCAACAAAAACAACAACCAAGCGTGTGAAACTCAAAAATTTAAAACTGGTTTGGCAACCTTTAAAACTCTCGCAGTTGCCACCACACTTGGTTGTGGAAACTTTGTCTATTGAATCTATTTTTGTGGATTTTATTGCGCCTGAAAATCCTCCGCCCAAAGCTAGCGAATCCGCACAAAAACCTATCAATTTAAAAGACTTGTTCCCAGAAGAATCGCATTTGCCAATACGCTTTGAAATCAAAGAATTCAAAGTTGGCGAATTTTTTTGGCAACAAGAGCGGCTATTTCACAACGCCCAACTTGCCTTAACAAGTGCCACCGAATCGCGCGAAAAACACACCATTGAAAACTTTCGCGTTTTTTATGACGATTTGGAATTTTCAATCTCCGGTGAAATGGCAGCCAAAAAACCCTTTGCCTTCACAATGAAAGCGGCGGTAAACGGCAACTTGCAAAATCTTTTAAAAACCGAATCTGAAAAAAACCTCTCACTCACTGCCGATTTAACAGGCAGTTTAAAAGGCATTGAAGTCAATCTTAAAAGTGAAGGTGCCTTGCAAGCCGAAGGCGCGTTTTTATTGAATCCCCTTGCCGTGCAAGCTTTGGAAAAAGGTTTTTTAAACATTGCACCCGTTACTTTAAAAGAATGGGGCATTGCAACACCAGCCACTTTGAATGCGCAGTTGCACGTCATCCAAAAAAACCAACAATTGCAAGGCACGGTGTTTGTTGGCAACACAGATAAAACCTTGCCGATTAAAAGCGTATCCGGCAATTTTGCATTAGACAAAAATTTTGGCGTGAATTTCACGCCCTTGCACGTTTTTTTCTTTGACAATGCGGGCAAAATCACGGCAAACGGGCATTTTAAAAAACAAATTTATGCGGATTTGCAAATTTCCACGGTGAACTTGCAAAAATTTTCAAAATCGCTACCGCCAACAAACTTAAACGGCAAAATTGTTTTAAAAGGCACAACAAAAAAAACACGATTAGAAGTTGCCATTTCCGATTCACAAGCAAAACCGCCTTTAATGCTACAAACCCAAGCGCTTTATGAAAACGATTCCATTGCCTTCAAAAGTTTTTTGTTGGAATACGGTGCGGGCAAAATGACAATGGCAGGCAAATTGCAACTAAAAGGCGCACAACAGTTTGATGCCACAGTGGATTTTGCCAACTTTGATTTTAAAGAATTTGTTGCCAACTCCCGCTTAAACGGCAAATTGCACGCAAGCGGCAAACTCTCGCCTTTGGAAGTTGCCACCAATTTTGATTTAAACAATTCCCAATTGTTGGCATTGCCATTGATAGCCAAAGGCAATGCGAATCTCACTCCAACGGCACTAAAAAACGCAGATATTTCACTTCTTTGGGGAAAAAACACCTTGGCAATCCAAGGCACGCTCACCCAAAAAGGCAATGGTTTATTAAAAATAGAATCTAAGTTGGCAGATTTAAACCCCTTGGGTTATCGCGGCGCGGCGGCGGTGAATGCCGAAATCTCGGGCAATTGGGAATCGCCACAACTGCTCTTGCGTGCCAATTCAAAAGAAATCAACAACAAAAGCGGTTTTTTGTTGCAAGACTTATCAGCGCAATTCAAGGTTGGTGGGTTGCTTGATTCTCCTTTGGAATCGCAAATCACCATCAAACAATTGAACATTGAAAACACGCCGCAACTCTTGCGGGAGTTGGATTTAAAATTGAGCGGCACAAACCGCGCGCACCAAATTCGCTTAAAAACGCGCTTGCCCAAACGCGAATATTTGGATTTTGACGTGGCAGGCGGTTTTCAAACACCGTTATTAAAAATCGCCAATGCGCGCGATATTTGGGCTGGAACAATTAATCTTTTGAACTATTACCACCGCACGCGCGGCGGCTACCAAATTCAAAAAGGTAATACCATCGCAGTTGGCGCAAACCATTGGAAAGTAGAAAATCTCAACATTAAAACCCAAGATGGTTCCAAATTTGCCTTCAAAGTGCCTTTTGAAGCACATTTTGAAGGGTATGGTAATGCGCAAAAAACCACGTTTTCAGCAACTTTGGAAAATCAAGCAAGAAAAAACAAAATTGATTTATCCGCCGAATTAACCAACGCCAAAACGCCGTGGGTTATTGCCGATTCCGCGCCGTGGCATATAAAACTCAATGCCGACATTGCCCAAATGGCGTGGTTATCGGAATCGCTAGGCGAAAACTGGGAGTTGGACGGCACCTTAAACGCACATTTGGCGCTTAAAGGCTCCCCAAAAAAACCGCTTGCATCAGGCACAATTCAAGGCAGCGCCTTAAAACTTGCACAAAATGATTGGCTTTTGAACTTGTTTGATGGCACGCTGGATTTAACCATCAACCAAAATGTCTTGCAATTAAAGGAATTCTTTTGGAAAAGCGGCTTACAAAAACCGCCACCACTTTTAACCAAGCAACCAGATGCCAAAAACCTTGCCGACTTAACCGAAAAACCGGGCAGCATCCGCGCCAACGGGCATTTGCGCTTGATGACACAAGAAGACAACGCGCGGCTCAACATTCAACTTGATCGCTTTGGTCCTGTGCAACAAGCAGACCAATGGCTGATTTTATCTGGCAATGCCGAAGCACACTGGGAAAAAGAAAGCTTGGCGGCAAAGGGCGATCTTAAAATTGACGCAGGCTTTTGGCAAATCAAGGGTTTTGGCTCGCCGTCATTAAGTTCTGATGTGGTTGTTCGCAAAACCTTAGAGACGCAAGTTCAACCGAAAAAAATCATCTGGCAGCCACGCGTAACGCTCAATATTGATATGGGGCGGCATTTTATGTTCACAGGCTATGGACTTTCAACGCTTTTGGATGGTCGGCTCAAAATCATTGCCGAAGGGCACGATTTGCCGCGGGCGGAAGGCACCATCAACACGCGCGGCGGGCGTTTTGAAGCCTACGGTCAACGTTTGATGATTCGCAGAGGTCGCCTAAACTTTGAAAATCTTATCAACAACCCTACGCTAGACGTTGAAGCCTTTCGCTTGGGCGGCAAAATCTCATCGGGCGTTAAAATTTCAGGCACCGTTGAGCGCCCGGAGATTTCTTTAATTTCGGAACCCAACGTGCCCGATGCTGAAAAATTATCGTGGCTTGTGTTGGGGCACGGTCCAGAAGATATGAGCATGGGCGATGCAGCACTTTTGGTCTCGGCGGCGGATGGTTTGTTGGGCAGTTCATCAGGCGGCATTATTTCGCAAATGCGAACAAGCATCGGCATTGATGAATTTAATATTTCACAAGGCGATGTGGGCGGCAATACCAACAAACGCCGCATTACAAGCCGCGTGGTGGGTAGTATGCAGGATTCATCAGGTGCCACGAACGACCAAATTTTAACCATCGGCAAACGCATTACCAACCGCATGCGCTTGGTTTATGAACAATCGTTAGGGCAAGCGGATAGCCTATTGCGGCTTTTCACAAGGATGAAATACGGCGTGATGTTTATCGTTGGCACAGGTTCTGACACCTCACTGGACTTTTTCTACCGTTATGTGCGCGGCTTACCACCGCGCGATTCAAACGAGCAAAACAACTCTCCCCCACCGTGATTCCAAAAAACATAGAATTTTCATAAAATCCAACTTTCAATTTTTAAAAGGAAAAACGATGAAAACCTTGCTTAAAATCTTTGCTTTGTTTTTTGCTGGCGCAAACTTTGCCTTTGCGGCGGTGAATTTAAACACCGCAACCCAAGCCGAGTTAGAAACTTTAAAAGGCGTGGGACCAACAAAAGCCAAAAGCATTATTGAATACCGCGAGCAAAATGGCGCATTTCAATCGGTAGATGATTTGAAAAAAGTCAAAGGCTTCGGCGATAAATCGGTTGAGAGTTTGAAAAACGATTTGCACGTGGGCGAAGAACCGCAAAAAGGCGAAATTTTGTCAAATCCTACCGACAACTTAAAACCAGACAACGCCACAAAATAAAATTTAAATTTTCCACGGTAAACATTAAAAAAATTTGGCGTTTACCGTGGATTTTTTAGGAAAAACCATGCCCATCAACACGGATTTCATCCATCCCAAAGATGCGCCAACTTTGTTAGCCGCATCGCAACAAACTTTTTTATTAGAAAATGCCACATTAAATGTGCGCGCGTTTGACAACGCTGTAATTTATCCCAATGACCAACACGGCGGACTTTATGTGAACAACGCGCCTATTTTGGCGCAGAACAATAGCACCGCCATACCCCCCCCCCCCGCAAACTTATACGGATGAAACAGTCGTTTATGTAGGCAGTTTTATTGCCTGCTGGGGGCACGAAATCACAGATAATTTAAGGCGATTCTGGTTTTATTTTGATAAAAATTTTTCTAATTTAAAAAATCTGAAATTTGTTTTTATTTCTGCGTTTTGGATTCGTCATTCACTGCCATCGGATAATTTTTGGGCATTATTAAAAAATCTTGGCATTCCAATAGCACAATGCCACATTGTTGAACAACCAACGCGTTTTGCGCGTGTATTTGTGCCTGATGATTGTTTTTTTTTGATTCGCATTTGAAGTGTTTGCGCTACACCATAGAATATTTAAATTTATTAAACCAATTGCCACAACTTCCAGCTCCAAAAAATTTAAATATAGAAAAAGTTTATTTTTCACGCGTTGCTTTTCAATTGCGCAAAGATTGCAATGAACAAGATGTTGAAAATTGTTTTAAAAAACAAGGATTTACAATTATTTATCCTGAAAAACTTGATTTTTTAACAGCGCTTGCCATTTTGCAAAATTGCAAAGTTTTTGCCGCAACCGATGGCTCTATCGCGCATAATTTAATTTTTTGTAAAAATAAAATCACAGCCATTATTTGCCGCAAATCGCGCAATTTTACGGGTTATCAAATCACCATCAACAATCTAAAAGAGGCAAATGTTTTTTATATAGACACAGCATTTTCACCTTTTGCCGACTGGAATAAGGGTTGGGTTGGCGGACCATTTTTTTTATATGAAACAAAATATTTGCGCCGTTATTTTGGCTTGCCGCCTAAAAAAATATTTCCATTTTGGAAGTTTTTTAAATATTGTCTATTTTTTGTAGACTCACAATTTTTTGTATGGTCGCACCCACTGCGCGCCAAACTTCAAATCGGCACGCGTTTACGAAAATTATTCAAAATACCAAAACGCTAATTTTGCAAAATAGAATATTAAACGATTTTCCGCGATTAACTTTTTGAATGTTTAGCGTGGGAAATTGCTAAAAAAATTTATATTTTTATTGAATAGTTGCGTTTTTAAGAGTTTGATAAGAATCAAAACCATAGGCAATAAAAAACTCTGATTGATATTCTTCTTTTCCTAAAATTTTCATTTTTGGACAGCTGTTATTTTGATCTTGTGGTTTTGAAAATAAAACAAAAACCTTTCCTTGTGGTTTATTTTCTAAATGATCTATTTTTTTTAACCAGCGGGATAATTCATAAATATTTAAAAAATTCTTTAAATTATTTTCATCATCTGCAAAAATATACATATCCATATTACCATTTGAAAGTTCTGTAATAACGTTGGCTTTCCAGAATGTGGCGTAGCCATTTTTATAACCTTTTTCTGTTAAAGTTTTGGCAATAATAGGAAGTGCAGATTTTCTTTGCGTAGTATCCAAATAAAAAACAAATGAATGAATAGAAAGAAATATTGCCAAAACAATCAGCAAATACTTTGCTATTTTAAATAAAGAAGCACCATAAGCTAATATCGGAATAAAAAGAACAATAACGGGCAAGCTATAACGTTGCGTATAATACATATCTGTAAAAAAATAAAGAATAATAAAAAAAGAAACAGCCATCAAACAAAAAAGCCCAAAACGTCCCGATGCACCGTTTTCTTTTTGACGACGTTTAATTAAAATAAAAATACCTAATATAAAAATTACAATAAAAATAAAACTTAAAGAATTTTTTAATAATATTTGTGCTGAAAAATCTGCGTTAACAACACCAAAACATTCCAAAAAACCATTAAACACTTCTTGAACGCGTTGGAAATCTAAACTTTGAAAATGTCTTTTATGCCAACGCATAAAATAGTAGTATTTATGCAAATGGCGATTGATTGCGAATCCCAACGAAGCGGCAATTAACGATATTAAAGCGCATAATTCAAAATAACGATTGGCACGAATATTTTCAACTATTTTACGTGTGGATGATAGCACACGGCAATCTAATAAATAAATTAAAGCACCTGCCAAAAATAATGGGATATAAGAAACAACTAATTGTCGTGGTCCGCCGATGCCAGCAATAAAAGCAACGCCTGCGGCAATCCATAAAAGTTGTTTCAAATGTTTTTTATCCTGGTTTTTGGCACATAATTCACAAAGAGCTACGCTAATAAATAATAAAGAAATATGAGGTATATAATGTGGAAATATTAAAACAACACTGAACCATTGATATGAAAATGGCAATAATAATAAAATAGCTGTCCAAGCAAAATATTTTCGGCATTGAAAGGCATAGCAAAAAAAGTAATAACTTGCAATAAAAATAATAAATAAAATTGCCATTCCAATCACACGCACCCAATGCCAATTATCCAAAAATTTAAAAAACAATGAAGAAATAATTTGAGAATGTAAAACCCGTAATTCTGTTGAATAAAACCAATCTGTGGAAAAAAACTGATTATTTTGAGATAACAAATTGGATAAAATAAGCTCGGAAGATTCGTCAGAATTAGTTAATTGCCCACACAAAGATGCAGAAAATAAACCAATGCAAAAAAAACAATTAGCAAAAATAAAATACCAGCGTATTGAAATAAATTCTCTTTTTGCGCAACACTGAATTTCATTGAGATACCCCCTCAAGAAAAACAATATTGTTCAAAGCGAAAAATAATGTTTATTGCAACTTGCCCAAAATTGCGAGTGAAATTGATGATTCGAATGTTGGCGTTTTCTTTTTGTTTTTGGGCGGATAAGAGAATGTTAATAGTTTTTATTATCGCCAAATTCAATCTTTTCCCACACAATTTTTTTAATTTCAATCTGCGC
>ERZ1035025.488-NODE-488-length-26623-cov-44.458220_pt1 | contig 26623 bp, 19 predicted proteins | sample MGYA00520619_ERZ1035025 | MGnify/ENA primary metagenome ERZ1035025 (study PRJEB33766, sample SAMN09781742) | gut metagenome | biome: gut microbiome | host: Homo sapiens | place: Madagascar | study: EMG produced TPA metagenomics assembly of the PRJNA485056 data...
AAGATGAAAGTGCAAAAATCGGGTGGTAATGGTTTTGGCGGTAAAGGGTTTGGGTGAAGGCAAAAACTTTGGCTTTGGAATAGACGGATTTCCAAGAGCGGATTAAATCGTCAAATTCTTTTTTGCGCGCTGTTTCAAAGGATGCGCGTTTGTCGGTTAAGGCGAAGATTTTGAGTAAGAAAATATTCACCAACAAACTCAACAACACAATTGCCGCGGCTGCGTTGGGAATGGCGGCGAAAATTTCACGGCAAAGAAAGGTCAACACGCTTTCTATTGGGAAAACGAAAAGAAAGTAGAAAAGTTCGCCCATTATTCAAAAAATGTTTGTTGACCGTGGATTTTTAGATTTTTAAGCGTTTTTGAGTTGCGCGTTGATGGCAATGAGTTGTTGGTGGGTTTCTAATTGTGCCCCGAGCGATTGTTCCAAAATTCCTTTGTGGATGCGAATGAGTTCCAGCGCCGAGCGTTTTCCTGCTTCGCCCGGGTGTTGCCAAAGCAGTTGGGTTGATTCTGCGCGGGCGCGGGCTTTTTGGGCATCCACCAATGCCGAATCAATCAGCGCTTTTAAATTATTCAAATCAGATTCTTGGAAAATGGTTGCAACCGTTGGCAAATATTCTTTTGCCCAAGGTGTTGTTTGTGGCGAACGCTGAATGTCGTAACCAACTGTGTTAAATTCAAATTGTGGTGTTAAAACTGGTCGGTTAAAAAGCGCAATGTAATCCACCAAAACGCCTGAAAAATCGCTAATCATCAGGCTTGATTCTGCCATGGCAAAAATGTTGTCGGTTCTAGAATCCCATTTTAAGTTGGTGTAATGCGCTGTTTGTTCTTTTAAGGATTGCAACAACTCTGCTTGGCTAATATAGCTTTGCGGGTGCGGGCGGATGATAACGGGGTAGCCAATATCCAAAAGCGGTTTTAATAAACGCATGCCGTATTTGGCAAAGAGCGCATTGCGCCCCCAAGATGGCGCCACCAAAATGGTTGGCGGTTGATTTTTTGAAGGTTCGGGCAAGTGCAAGGTTTTTAATTTTTCTTGCAAATAATCCAAATAGGTGCAACCGACAATGCAAATTTCCTTCTTTTTCAAATGCCGAAAATCTTCAACACGGCGAATAAAATCTGTGTGAATGGGCGAGTTGGATAAAACGCTATCAAAATAATCCAAGGCGAAAATTTCGTAAGTATCCACGTGGCTTAATGCGTGCAACAGGTGGCAATAATGCGCCACGCCCTTGCTGCGTTTGATTTGCAACACGTCCAACTGCGGAAAGGTAACCAAGCAAATGTCGGCAACCAAGGAATTGAGTTTGCGATACGCATCGTTGCTGCTGCCGATAAATTCAATGTGACCAAGTTGGGTTTTAAATTCCAAAATCGGGTCTTTTTCATCGCTGGTGTAATAAGTGTAAGGGTAATTGCGGCGCTCAAATTCATCCACAATGGGTTTGAAAGTTGAAAAATATTGCCGCCCTTCACTGTAAATCACAATGCCCTTTTGCTTATCGGCTTGACTGGCGCGCTTGAAAGAAAAACCCGTGCCGCTGGTGATTTTGTAAAAAAAACCTTTGAGCGCAAAAACAATGGAAGCAAAAATGGCAACGATGGAACTCAACAAAAGAGAACTGGTGCCCGGGTCCAAATAGGCGTGAGCGTTCTCCACAAAAACGCCAAAAAAGAAAAGGGTAAAAAATAAAACATTCAACATAAGCTTCAAAAAACAAAAAAAATCAAAGGTTTACCGTGGAAAATCGCCATTTTAAGCGGTTTTTACCGCAAGCGCTTGCAGTTTGGAATGAATGAATTCAATGCGCTGCAAGGTTTCGCGTTGAACCCCGAGCGATTCTTCCAAAATTTCTTTGTGGATTTTGAGCAATTCGTAAGCCGCACGCTCGCCGCCTTGCCCTTGGTATTGCCACAAACGCGCTTTTGCCGCGGCGCGGGATTGCGCTTTTTTTGTATCCGTTAAAGCGGAATCAATAATGCCTTTTAAATTGGGAAAATCTGCTTCGGTAATTGGCGTGCTGATTTCTGGCAAATACGTGGCAAATAAAGGTTCTGTGCGGCTTGTGTCTTCCAAATCATAACCGATGGTGTTAAATGGAAAATCCAAGGTCAAAACCGGGCGGTCAAAAAGCATTGTGAAATCGCACAAAACGCCGGAAAAGTCGCCGATAAGAATATTTGATTCCGCCATGGCAAAAATGTTGTCGGTTCTAGAATCCCATTTTAAATTGGTGTAATGCGCTGTTTGTGCTTTTAAAGATTCCAACAATTCTGCTTGGCTGATAAAGGTTTGCGGATGCGGGCGGATGATAACGGGATAACCAATATCCAACAAAGGTTTTAAAAGCCGCATACCATAGCGCGCAAAAAGCGAATTGCGATTCCACGAAGGCGCCACCAAAATGGTTGGCGGATTGGTGCTTGGTTTTTGGAAATTCTGCGCTTGGAGTTTGTTGTTTAAAAAATCCAAATAGGTGCTGCCGATGATGGTCAGTTGTTTGGGTTTTAAATGGCGAATTTCTTCTACTTCACGAATAAAAGCGTGGTTGATATCGGCATGCACAAAAACGCTATCAAAATAATCCAAAGCAAAAACTTCGTAAGTATCCAAAGGTTGGAAGGAATGCATAATGTGACAATAGTGCTTCACGCCTTGGCTGCGCTTGATTTGCAAAACATTTAATTGCGGAAAAGTTACCAAACAAACATCGGCAACCAGATTGTTTAATTTGCGGTAAGCGTGGTTGGCGCTGCCGATAAATTCAATGTGGCCAAGTTCGGTTTTAAATTCCAAAATCGGGTCTTTTTCATCGCTGGTGTAGTAAGTGTAGGGATAATTAAGTTTTTCAAAAACATCAACAATCGGCTTAAACACCGAAAAATATTGCCGACCTTCGCTATAAATCACAATGCCGTTATTCGTTTTGGTTTGGCGATGAAATAACGAAAACCCCGCACCGCTTGCGATTTTATAAAAAAATCCTTTGATGGCAAAAATGATTGAAGCAAAAATAGCAACAACAGAACTCAACAAAAGAGAACTGGTGCCCGGGTCCAAATAGGCAAAGGCGTTCTCCACAAAAACGCCAAAAAAGAAAAGCGCAAAATAAACAAGAAAATTCAACATTGCCGTTTGAAAAACAATCCAAGTTTTAAAGGGCAAAATTTTAAGATGATTTGGCGCGATTTTCCACGGTAAACCTTTCTTTTTTTGAAAATTTTTTAAGGTTTACCGTGGAATTTTGCTGTTGTTTTCATCCGAATATTTTTTATAAAGCCTTGATAAGCGCAAGCCCAAAAATCCCCAAAGGGCGGATATTGCCGCACCAGAGAGCAAAACAAACACCATAGAAATTTGCGCCAAAAGCGCTTCTGCTTGGGCGGAAATGGCATCGCCTGCGCGATAAACCACGGCATCCACAAAATTTTTGACTTTGTATTTTTCGTCTGCTCCAAGCGGCACAAACAGCATTTCTCGCCCGGGTTTCACAAAGGCATATTCGCCAATGCGCCGCAAACTCATCACAACAACAAGCGGCCAAAACGCCGGATGCACCATTGCCAAAAAAACCAAGCCAATGGCAATTAAAAAACCCACACTGCCCAAAAGCCATTCCATGCCAAAATATTTGGCAATTTTGGCGGTTAAAAAGATTTGAATCATCAATGAAGCGCTTTGCACGATTAAATCAATGTTGGCAAATGCGGCAATGCGGGCATCACGCGTAGGAAAAAATTCCCGCACAATGCGCGCTTGTTCCATATACAAAAAAGTGGAAACGCAAGTTAGCAAAAAAACAAAACCAGCAAGCAACATCAAATATTGGCTTTTAAAAATCAGCGAAAAACCAGCAAAGGGATTTTTGGCGCCGATGGTTTCATCAAAACGCGCAAGCGTTTTTTCCGATTCAAATTGTTTTAAGCGTTGCAAAATCAGATTTTTTAAAATGACAGCAACAATCAACAAAGCGATGGCAACAAACACCAAGTTGGATGCGCCCAAAATGCTGACGAGCATTTTTGTTGCCGCAGCGCCAAAAACCGCGCCCAAACTTGCGCCAGCTGAAATAATGCCAAATAAGCGCTGGCTTTTTTCTTTGTTAAACACATCCGCAATCAAACTCCACGCCGAGCTAAACGCAAACAAATTGAAAATGCTCACCCACACAAAAAAGGCGCGGCACAACCACACAAATGCCGGCGATTCGTGCGTTAAGGTGTTCATCAAAACGTAAAAAACCGTTAAATTGAACGCGAAAAATAAAAAAACATAATCGGTGTAAAACCTGCGTTTAACCCGCGTGGCAAGCCACATTAAAAGCAAACTCGCCAAAATGCAGGCGATGAAGGTTGCCAAAAATAACCAACGCAATTCATCCTTACCGCCTTCTAAACCAAGCGCATCGCGCATTGGGCGCAAAATAGAATAAGCGCTAAATAGCACAAACACAAAACCCGTGCTCAACAAAAGCAACGCCCATTCGCCTTTTTGTATGCCAAAAACTTTGCTTATCCAGTTTTTCACGTTTTTTCCTTTTTTGAGATGTTTGATAGTCGCAACAAGCGCAATCCTATTCCCAAAAAGCAAGGCATCGTTGATGATTTTTTCCACGGTAAACCAATTATTTTTTTGAAAAAAATAATCGGTTTACCGTGGATTTTTTTTTAAGTTAAAGAAAAAGGTTCCTCTTCCTCCACTTTCTCCATTTTTTCCTCTTTTTCCTCTTTTTCCACTTTTTCAGTAGTTTCGGTTTTTTCAGCGGGTTCTAGGTGTTCAACAATAAGAGAAAGTGATTCCTTACCCCGAAAGGTGTTAAGCGTTAATCGGTAAAGCATTTTGATTGTTGGCGGCACTGTTAAAATCGGCGCATTAAAAAACAGAGCCGAATATTCTTCACCCCTACCCTGCTCGGCTTCGTTGTTGGCAGGAACAAGTAGCATTTTTAAGTGTTTTTCTTTTAAAACCTGTTGGGTTTGAACATCAAAAATCCCTTCAAAAAGCGGTTCAGGAAAACCTTGCCCCCAAATTTGGCTTTGCAACATTTTGGCAATTTGCGGGTTGAAATAATGGCTGGGCAAAACACCATCGGTTTCAATCAGCTTGGTGTTGGGCAGATTTTTTTGGGCGATGGTTTTCATCAAAAGCGTTTTAAATGCTTCAAAATTTTCCTCAATCAAAGTTAGCCCTGCTGCCATTGCGTGCCCGCCAAAGCGTTTCAAAATGTCGGGCGATTGTTTTGCTACTTCATCCAAGGTATCACGCAAATGCAGTGCGGCAACACTGCGCCCAGAGCCTTTAATCAAGCCTTCTTCTTGAGATTTGCCAAAAACAAAGGCTGGCAAGTGGTAAGTTTTGACCAAGTGCGAAGCGATTAAACCAACCACGCCTTCGTGCCACGATGGGTTATAAAGGCAAATGGCAGGGGCAGAATTGTTTTTAAAATCAGGCAATGCGGCAAGGGTTGCCTCGGCTTGGGCTTTCATTTCATTTTGTTTTTTTTGCCGCTCGTGGTTCAAATTGCTTAATTTATAAGCAAGGGCGGTGGCTTCCACAATGTCGTGTGTCAAAAGCAATTTCACGCCAATATCCATTGAATCCATGCGACCAGCGGCGTTTAAGCGCGGTGCAATGCGAAAGCTCAAATCCTCAACGCGTGCGGTGCGCGCGGGCGTGCCTGCCACTTCAAAAAGTTTTTGCAAACCAAGCAGGCATTCGTCATCGCGCAATTCCAAATCACCCATATTGATGCGCCGCAAGCCATCTTTCACCAAAATGCGGTTGTTGTGGTCAAGCCTTACCAAATCCGCAACAGTGCCAAGTGCCACAAGCGGCAAAAGTGCGCCGAAGTTGGGTTTTTTGTGGTTTTCAAAATAACCGCGTTTTTCTAATTCGGCTCTGAGTGCCAACATAACGTAAAAAATCACGCCCACGCCAGCCAAGTTTTTAGAAGGAAAACGGCTGTTGCGCTGATTCGGATTCACAATGCAAAGCGCCTCTGGGTCGCAATCGGCTGGCAAATGGTGGTCGGTGATAATCGTTGCTATGCCAAAGCGTTTGGCGTATTCAACGCCTTCAAAGCTTGCCATACCGTTATCAACCGTCACAATAATTTCAGGCTTGGGTGAAAATTCTTTTAAAACGGCATCAATCAAGGCGCGGCTTAATCCATAGCCTAATTGAAAACGGTCGGGAACAAAATAGTCCGCCTTCAAACCAAGTGCCGCCAAGGCGCGCACGGCGAGGGCGGTAGACGTTGCACCATCGCAATCGTAATCACCCACAATTAAAACGCGGCGCTGATTTTGCACGGCATAAGCCAAAATATCCGCCGCCATTGAAGCGTTTTCAAGGCTTTGCGGTGGAAGAAGGTTTTTTAAGTTGAGGTCGGTATCAGCAAAATCTTTCACACCGCGCGCGGTGAAAAGTTGCGCCAATAGCGGATGCGGCACGCCGTTTTTTTCCAAGCGAAAAGCCAAAACGGGGTCAAAATCCCGCGCTTTGGTGCGAACAAGCGCCGTCATTGTTGGCGCACGAACAAGGAAACAGAAAAATTCACCGCCAAAAGCCCTAAAAAAATTGCAACCCCTGCCAAACTTAAAAAGACTGAAAAATCAACAGGATGCAGTGAAAGTGGCAAGGCGTAATATTGCGAAAAATGCTGCACAGCGGGGTTCAAATAAGAAATCAAAATTTGCAAAATAATGGCAGAAAGAATGGCACCGAGCAAACCCAACAACGCGCCAAAATAATAAAAAGGCGCGCTAATAAAGGCGCGGGTTGCGCCCATCATCGCGGCGACTTCTATTTCGTCTTTATAAAACATTATTTGCAAGCGAACGTTGTTGAAGATAATGGCAATTAGCCCAGCGGATAACAAAAACGCCAAAACATTCATCAACCTGCCCGACAAATCCAAAAAGGCTTCAAAACGCTCTACCCAAGCACTATCCCAATGCACGCGGGCAACCTCCGGCCAAGTTTCAAAGGTTTGTTGCATTTCTTGAACTGCGTCTAGATGCTGGTTTTCGGGCGTAATCACAAAAGCGTGCGGCAAAGGATTTTCATCCAAAAATTTGGCTACTTGCGCCAAATGTAAAGATTCCGACAAATGCGCAAATGCCGTTTGTTTGTCAATAAATTGAAAGCGTAGTGGTAGTTTTTCTAATTCTTGGCTAACGTTCAACACGGTAATGTCGTCTGCGTTTTTATCCAAAAAAAGCGTGATTTCGTGCAAACCCATTTTCTGCCCAAAAAAATCCGCACTTTCTAAAAGCAAATAACCAAAAGCCGGCAAGGTCAACGCAATGGCAATGGCAACCAGCGAAATAAACGTGCTCATGGGGCTCAAAACCAACTGCGAAAAAGCGCGTTTTAGGGCGCTGAAATGTTGTTGCAGAAGTATCATCACACAATTACCCCGTCTTTTAAAATCACATGGCGCGTGTTGGCGCTATTGGCGTGATCTATTAACAAAGGGTCGTGCGTTACGATAATTTGCGTGACCCCCACTTGGTGAAAATTGTCAAACAAAGCCATAATCTCTCGAGCGGTGGCTTGGTCCAAATGGCTGGTGGGTTCATCTGCCATCAAAACAGAAGGGCGATGCACCACGGCACGCGCGATTGCCAAGCGTTGCTGTTCGCCGCCTGAAAGTGTTACAGGCAAGGCTTTGGCGTATTTCAATAAACCAACTTTGTCTAATGCGCCTTCGGCGCGCCGTTTGGCTTCAAGCATTGGCACGCCAGCAATTTGCAAAGGGAATAAAACGTTGTCTAATGCCGAGCGGTCAAATAAAAGTTTGGGATCTTGAAAAATCAAGCCAAAATGCCGCCGAAAAAAAGGCAAGGCGGCGCGGCGCATACGCACCAACGATTTGCCATTGATGATGACCTCGCCCTTGCTGGGCATTTCAAGTGCGGCGATGATTTTCAAAAGCGTTGATTTTCCCGCGCCCGAAGAACCTGAGAGCAAGAGCTTTTCGCCCATTTCAATGGTCAACTGTACGTCTTTTAAAACCACGTGCTCGGCGTAATGTTTGGCAAGGTGTCTGAGTTCTATCATTGTTTCAAAATTTTATTCAGTTGACCGTGGATTTTCGCATTTTTTGCGATTCTAATAAACGCAAACGCGTATCCAAATCTTGCAAATGCGCTTGCGTAAAAGACGCACCGCCACGCGCCAAAGATTGCGCCATTTGTTCGCGCAGTTTGCTTAGTTTTTCATAAAGGGCGGCGGATTCGGGCAATTCGTAACGCACATTGAAAATGGTATAAGCGCGCTCGTCCAGCACCAAATTTTCGCCTTCTTTTTTGCCAAGCAGCATTTTGCCAATGGGGGAAAGCAAGCTGACTTTGCCTTCGGCTTGGTCAACCTCGTCTTCGCCTACGATTTGGTAAATCACGTGCGTGTCGTTGTCCAAATCTTCCAACACCACGGTTGCGCCAAAATGAATTTGGGAGTCGCCTTGATGAATGGAAAAATCAACCACCTCCACAGTATCAATGCGTTGGGTTAAAAAGAAAATGCGCGCCGAGGCTTTTGCGTTGGAACCTTCGGCTGCGGCGCTGTGCATCAAAGCATTGCGCTCGTCTTTTAATTTTTGCAGACCTTGCGGTGTGATGAGATTTTTTTTATTCATAAAACACATCCACAATTTCAATTTCGCGAAAACCTTTGGGCGTTTTAAATTCCACCACATCGCCTGCGTTTTTCTTCAACAAAGCGCGCGCCAAAGGGCTAATCCAGCTGATTTTATTGGTTTGCGCTTTTTCGCCACTTTCAATTTCATCCACGCCCACAATTTGCACGCGCGATTCTTTGCCGTTTTCATCCAAAAAAATAACCGTGGCACCAAAAAAAATCTGCGTGTTGCCTTTTTGTTTCAACGGATCCACCACTTCGGCGGCATCAATTCGTTGATTCAAAAAACGAATGCGTTTGTCTATTTCACGCAAACGCCTTTTGCCGTAAATATAATCGCCATTTTCCGAACGATCACCATTACCTGCCGCCCAAGAAACCACATCCACCACCTTGGGACGCTCGGTTTTAATCAACCATTCGCGCTCGTCCTTTAATTTTTGGTAGCCTTGCGGGGTGATGTAGTTTTTTTGTTCCATTTTAAAAAAAATTGTGCGTTGACCGTGGATTTTTTAAAAAATTAACTGCCCCAAATACCACGCCAATGCGGCAACCAAACCTGAGCAAGGCATGGTTAAAATCCACGCCCAAATAATACCGCCAGCCACGCCCCAACGCACGCGCCTTGTGCCGTGCGTGGCACCAACGCCCGCAATGGCACCAGTGATGGTGTGCGTGGTGGAAACGGGAATGCCAAAAGTCGTGGCAATAAAAAGCGTTAAAGCACCGCCCGAATTGGCACAAAAACCACGCGCTTGGTTGAGTTCGGTAATGCGATTGCCCATCGTTTTCACAATGCGCCAACCGCCAAAAAGCGTGCCCAAACCCATTGCCGTGTAACAAGAAAAAACAACCCAATGCGGCACGTGGTTATCACCGTTGGTCATATTCGCGGCAATTAAAAGCATCCAAATGATGCCGATGGTTTTTTGGGCATCGTTGCCGCCGTGCCCCAAACTATACGCCGCGGCGGATAATAATTGCAAACGGCGGAAATATTTATCCACGCGCCGTGCAGGCATTTTGCGACAAAGCCAAGAAAGCGCCACCATCGCAAATCCGCCAAATAAAAAGCCCAACAATGGCGCAATGAAAATAAAAGCAACAATTTTTAACACACCCAAAACCACCAAACTTTGCATGCCTGATTTCACCAACGCCACGCCAACAAGCCCGCCAACCAATGCGTGAGAAGAGGACGATGGAATGCCAAAATACCACGTGATGATATTCCACACGATGGCGCCAACCAATGCGCCAAAAATCACATAGTGGTCAACAATAGCGGCATCAATGGTGCCTGTGCCGATGGTTGAAGCCACATGCAAATCAAATAAAAAATACGCCAAAAAATTAAAACCAGCCGCCCAAACAACGGCTTGCAAGGGTTTTAAAACGCGGGTAGAAACCACTGTGGCAATGGAATTGGCGGCATCGTGAAAGCCGTTCATAAAGTCAAAAATCAAAGCCACAGCAACCAAAAGAACCACTACAAATAAGCCGATGGGCGCGGTTTCCATTTTTATGAATTTTCCAAAACAATCGATTCAATGGTGGTTGCCACATCTTTGCAATGATCGGTCACCGACTCCAATACTTCGTAAATTTGTTTGATTTTGATAAGCTCGCGCACATCTGGTTCTTCTCTAAAAAGGCGCGACATCGCTTCACGGTATTGTCTATCCGTTGCGGTTTCCAATTCTGCAATTTCATGGCAAATGCGCAAAATGGCAGACGAATTGTCCATGCTGTGCAACAATTTCACCACCGCTTGAATGCGCTCGCAACAATGCATGGTGATTTCGCCCATATTTTTTACTTCTTCGGGCACGCATTTGACATCGTATAAAAAAACCACTTCGGCAACGTCCTGAATCACATCCAACACATCGTCCAAGTGGCTGATTAAAGAATGAATTTCATCGCGGTCAAATGGCGTAATAAAAGAAGTGTGGAGTTTGGATAAAACTTCGTGGGTTACGTCATCAGCCATGCGCTCAATTTTATCAATGGCATCGGCGCATTCTGTTGCCTTTTGGTTGTTTTTTTCAACAAGCGCACTGGTCAAATCAAAAAGCGCAGCGCCGCCTTTGGCGATTAAATCAGCGTGATTGTTGAAAAGTTCAAAATACTTGGCATCACGCGGCATAAAACGAGCAAACATTGCGGTGTTCCAAAATGAAAACGGCGTGAATTTTAACACGTCTTTTTTTTTAAAAAAAAGCACAGAAAACCGTGTTTTTTTGAAAAAAAATAAACGTTTACTGTGGAAAATCAGAGTTTTTGCTTCAACCGCCGCTCTATTTTGGCAAAAACATCATCCAACAACATCGGCGTGAGATTGTTTTGTTCAACGCAAACGTTGAAATAACGCGCATCGTCTATTAAATGCGAATGCAAATGCCCGTGAATATTGGCTTTAAACCTAAAAAACTGCGAAGGATGAATGGGAATGTGCGTCAAAATGCAGTGGTTAATCTGCGTGCAACCAACAATTTTGTCAAAAAAAGGCAAATAATTTTGAATGCCATAATGGTCGTGGTTGCCCAAAACCAAGTGCTTGGTGCCGTTTAAGGCTTGCAAAACTTCGCTATTGTCGCTCCCAAAAAAAACATCACCCAAGTGCCAAACCACATCATCGTTATTCACCACGCTGTTCCAACGCGCCACAAGTTCTTGATTATGCAAATAAATATTAGGAAACGGGCGGTTTTTGGCTTCAAAGCGCAAAATGTTTTGGTGGCTAAAATGGGTGTCGGAAGTAATAAAAATTCGTTGCATTGTTGTAAAAAAACTTGACCACAAAAAACAAGCATTTTACAATGCGCCTTCTTTTTGATGTGCCTCGGTGGCGGAATCGGTAGACGCAGTGGACTCAAAATCCACCGCCGCAAGGCGTGCCAGTTCGAGTCTGGCCCGAGGCACCAAGATTTTCATAAAATTTCATTATTTACCCTTTTCCAAAAAACGAACCATTCGGTTCGTTTTTTTTGGTTTTGCGCCGAAAATTCAAAAAAAATGATTTTCCACGGTAAACGTGGATTTTTTTTGAAAAAAATTGAAGGTTTACCGTGGAAAAATGCTTTTTTTTAAAATTTTAAGCGCGGCGCACCGAAACCACGCCATCCACAGCGTGGATTAAATCCAAGGTTTTGCGCACATCCTGCAAGGATGATAATTCCAAGGTAAAACGCATATGCGCTTTGTTTTGGCGCGAGCGGGTTTGCACGCCAGTAACATTGATTTTTTCGCGCATCAAAACATCAGAGATATCGCGCAATAAACCTTGGCGATCATGTGCGTCTACCACAATATCGCTTGAAAAAACGCTGTTGTCTTTTTTGGCTTTGCCCCAAGCTGTTTGCATCACTCGGTCGGGGAATTTTTGCGCCAAATAGGCAAAATTCACGCAATCCGCGCGGTGAATGGAAACACCGCGCCCGCGTGTAACAAAACCCACAATTTCATCGCCCGGCGTTGGTTTGCAACAACGGGCAAGTTGCGTCAAAAGTTGCCCCACGCCAACAATCAAAATGCCTTCATCCGTTTTTTGCGCCCGCGGGCGAGAAAGGGTTTTAAGCCCATCATCAATAACGGTTTTGGCGATGTCCGCTGATTTGGCAGAATCAGTGGATTCAGCAGGAATCTCCAACAAATTATGGAATTGTCGGCTGGTTAAATCGCCGCGCGCTGCGGCAATATACAAATCGCTAGCCTTGGCAAAACCGAATTTTTGCGCCAGAGTTTCCACCGAAAACTGCGTTTGCCCCGCGCGTTGCAAGGCTTTTAAAACAATGGCGCGGCCTTCTGCCAAACTTTCTTCCAAAGCCAAATTAGAAAACCACGCGCGCACTTTGCGCTTGGCGCTTGATGTGGCTAAATAATGAAGTGTTGGATTGAGCCAATCGCGCGATGGCGCGCCTTTTTTGGCGGCGATAATTTCCACGCATTGCCCGCTTTCCAATGGATTGTTTAAAGCCATCAAAGCGCCGTCAACCTTGGCGCCGCGGCAACGGTGCCCGAGTGATGTGTGGATGCGGTAGGCAAAATCCACAGGCGTTGCACCCTTGGGCAAATCAATAACCTTGCCTTGTGGCGTTAAAACATAAACGGTTTCGTTAAAGGCGGCGCGGCGGTATTGGTCTTCCCATTCGTTTTGTGAAAATTCTTCTTTCCAAGTTAAAAAATGCCGCAACAAGGCAATTTTTTCATCGTATTTGTCGTTTTTGTCTTTGTTTTCTTTGTAGCGCCAGTGCGCAGCCACGCCCAATTCCGCGTGGCGGTGCATCTGCCATGTTCTGATTTGAATCTCCAAACTTTTGCCATCCAAACATTGCACCGCTGTGTGCAATGATTGGTAATTATTGCCTTTGGGTTTGGCAATGTAATCGTCAAATTCAGCAGGAATCGGTTGCCACAAACGATGCACCAAATCCAAGGCGGTGTAACAATCTTCAAGCTTATTGACCACCACGCGAATGGCGCGAACGTCATAAATTTCCGCAAAATCAACGCCTTTGCGGCGCATTTTGTTCCAAATGCTGTAAATATGCTTGGGGCGACCATAAACAGTTGCATCTGCAATGCCGAGCTTTTCTAATTCCGTTTTCACTCTTGCCACTGAATCAGCGATGAATTGCTCGCGTTCCAAGCGTTTTTCATCCAAGCTTTTGGCAATTTGCTTATAAGCGTCTGGTTGCAAAAAGCGAAAGGACAAATCTTCCAGCTCCCACTTCAACTCCCAAACGCCAAGGCGATTCGCAAGCGGGGCGTATAAATCCAAGGTTTCTTTGGCAATATCCATGCGCAAAGCATCGGCGCAGTCGGTGTAATAACGCATGGTTTGCGTGCGGGATGTCAGCCGCAACAAAACAACGCGAATATCTTCCACCATTGCCAAGAGCATTTTGCGCCAAATTTCTATTTGCGTTTTGGCTTCTAATGGGTCGTTGTAACCCTTGCCATTCAAGTTATGCACCGCAAAATGCAGGCGATTTAAACGTTTTAAACCGCTAACCAGTTTTGCCACATCGCGCCCAAAGCGTTTTTCAATTTTTTCAGAGGCGTTTTCCAAAGACGTGTGCAAGGCAAATAACAAAGCGGCAATGCGCGCTTTGCTGCCCTGCTTTAAGCCAGCCATCATCAAAGCCATACCTTGCGCGTGGGCGCGCATAGGCTCGCCCGTGGATAGTCGGGAATCGCCGTAAACATCGCGCGCCCACAAAAGGGCATCGCTTACTTCTTGAGAATCTTCGTGGTTTAAATCTTGGGTAATGGCACTGATGATGTGGTCGTTATCAACCTGATGCGCCAACGAATGAACGACTGAAACCATAAAAATCCACGGTCAACGACCTTTTTTTTTGAAAAATGCCGCAATTTTACTTTAAAAAAGGAAGTTATAGGATGCCGTGAAAATGTTGATATGTTCGCCGTCCAAATCACCATCGGATAAGCGGCGGTCAACCAAATAATCGCCACGGCCAATGCGGGTGCGGGCGTATTGCATTTTTAAGCGTTGATTCGTGCCGATATCATACGCTGTGCCGATGGCAAGCGTTTGTTGGTCGGTCATCAACAAAGCATCGCCAGATACGCGGTTGATTAAATCAAATTGCGCAAAACCCGTTGGTTTGGAAAGGTTTTTGAATGTTCTGCGGGATTCAGAATTGGACTGCGAATAACTCCAAGCGACATAAGGCGTGAAGTCACCAAAACGGCGGCGCGCGTGCAGATAAAACGCGCGGGAATCCAACCCTGTATTCACATTCAAAGCACGGCGAATGCCAATTTCACTTGCCAAATAAAGCCCGCCGCCCACGTGCCAATCCGCCATCAATGCCAAAACTGTGTATTTCACTTTGTCGGTGTTTTCCGTGCCTGTGGGCGGATAAACCTCAGCGCCGTTGGGCAGCACCAGCACGTTGTGGCGTTTTAAGAAAACATCGCCTTGCCGATCTTTTAATTCCACATAATGCAAACCTGCGCGCAACAAGTTGTTTTCCACGGCGTCTTCATAACTCAAAAAAGTGCCTGCGGCGTTTAATTTGCGCGAAAAAGAGTTGGCTCCTGCGTTAATATTTCCTAATGAATCGCGAAACCACATGCGTTGGTCAAAATGCGAAATGCCCGCGTAAGCATTCCACGAGACCGTGTGCATACCATCATCGCCCACATCCCACGTGTAAGAAGTGGCAATGCCATCGTATTCAAAAGTGGGCGATAAATCATAAACTTCAAAAGGTAGCCGAGAGGCAAAATAGCTCATACCAACATTAGAATTTTGCGTATAAAGCAAAGCAGGCACGCGCGACCTGCCGATTTTTAACGCCCAATTATTGGTTAAGCGAAAAGTCAAATGCGCCCACGTTAAATGCGACCGCCAATGGTGGTCGCGGTCGCGCACGGGTGCCACTTCGCCTTGCAAGGTAAAACTCAAACGCGGAGAAATTTGCCAATCAAGTTGCGCACCAACATTGGAATCGGCATAAAAAGAACCGCGCTCGGAAATTGTGCCGTAATAATAAGCGTAGGGTTTATCACTAATGGAATAACCCGCCGTGCCAAAAAAGGAAAAACTCATGTTGGACGGCAAAGAAAAGATCGAATCCGCCGCCGCTGCGGCAACATTGCCAGTTGCGATTAAAAAAACGCCCAAAAGCAATTTTTTCCGCATTTGTTGATGATTTTCCACGGTCAACGCCTTTTTTTTTCAAAATAAAAAGTTATAAGACGCGGAGAAAATGTTGATTCCTTCGCCATTCAAATCGCCATCAAATGGGCGGCGGTCAATCAAATAATCACCACGTCCGATGCGCATGCGCGCGTATTCTAATTTCAAGCGCTGATGCGAATCAATATCATACGCTGTGCCAAGGGCAAGCGTTTGTTGGTCGGTTATCAACAAGGCATCGCCAGAAATGCGGTTGATTAAATCGTATTGCGCAAAACCCGTTGGTTTGGAAAGGTTTTTGTAAGTGCGGCGCGACTGCGAGTCAGAAATGCTATAAGACCACGTTACATAAGGCGTAAAGTTGCCCACGCCGGCGCAAATTCAAATGGGCAGCGCGGGAATCCGAACCCGAGTTCACGTTGGCAGCGCGCCGTATGCCAAACTCACCGGTAAAATAAAAACCATTGCCAATATGCCAGTTGCCCATCAAAGCCAGCAAAATGTATTTAACGTCGTCAGAAGTATTTGTGCTGGCGAGCGGATAAACCTCAGCGCCGTTGGGCAACCGAATAACATTGTAGCTTTTTAAAAAAGTGCTGCCGTTGCGGTCTTTGACTTGCGCATAATGCACGCCCGCGCGCAAAATGTTGTTTTCCGCTAAATCTTCATAGCTAATAAACGTGCCGCCTGCAACAAGTTTGCGCGAAAAAAAGTTGGGGCCGCGCTGCACTTGCATAAAACTATCGCGCATCCAAAGCCGCTGCGCAAAGTTGGATGCGCCTGTGTAAACATCCCAAGAAATTGTTTTCATCCCATCTTCGCCAATATCCCAAACATATGTGGACGAAACGCCGTTGTATTCAAAAGTTGGCGACAAATTGTAGACTTCAACTGGCAAGCGCGCGGAGAAATAACTCATACCAACATTAGAATTTTGCGTATAAAGCAAAGCAGGCAAACGTGTTCTGCCGATTTTTAAAGTCCAGTTATCATTGACGTGGTAAGCCAGTTGCGCCCAAGACAAACGCGGTCGCCAGCGGTGTTCTTTGTCGCGAACGGGCGCCAATTCGCCTTGCAAAATAAAACTAAAACGCGGGGAAATTTGCCAATCCATTTGTGCGCCAATGCGCGAATCAGCATTAAAAGAACCGTGCTCGGAAATTGTGCCGTAATAATAGGGGTAGGGTTTGTCGCTAATGGCGTAACCTGCCGTGCCAAAAAAAGAAAAACTCAAATTTTCAGGAAGTTTTAATCCCGCCCCCGTGGAATCAATGGCAAGGGCATTGTTGGTTAACACACCCAAAAAAGCGCTCAAAATTACGTTTTTTTTCATCATCCCCACCCCCACTTTTTTGGTGATTTTCCACGGTCAACCCATTATTTTTTTCAAAATAAAAAGTTATAAGACGCAGAAAATACGCTAATTCCTTGACCTTCCACGCTTGGCATTGATAAAGGTTGATCCACCAATGCCGAACCCAAACCCAAACGCGTGTGTGCGTATTCTACTTTTAGTCGGTGATTGTTGCCGATATCATACGCCGTGCCAATGGCAACGGTATATTGATTAGCCATCAGCATTGCATCGGCAGAAATGCGATTCAACGCATCATACAAAGCAAATTGCGGCACGCCCGAGTTGCGCAACATTGCCGCATAAACACGGCTGGGTTTGGAATCCGACTTTGAAAAACCCCAAGAAACATAAGGCGTGAAGTGATGGATGTTTTTTCTCAACTGCACATAAAAAGCACGGGTTTGCATGCCTGATAACATATTCATCGCGCGCCGCACGCCAAATTCGCCCGAGGCATAAACGCCGTTGCCCAAATGCCAATCGCCCAACACGCCAAAGAGCAAAAACTTAACCTTGGGCGTGGTTTCGCCATCTTTTGGCATATACACTTGAAAACCCGTGGGCAAGGTTACAACTTCATTGCGTTTTAAAAAAGGGACGTTGTCGCGGTTTTTAACGGCAACATAATGCAAACCCGTGCGCAAAATGTTGTTTTCCATTGCATCTTCATAGGTGAAGAAAGTGCCAACAACGTTTAAGCGCCGCGCATAATGATTGGCACCTTCTTGCAAAGTTTGGGGATTGGTGCGAAACCACACGCGTTGCCAAAAATTAGACATACCGCCATAAAAATCCCAAGTGATGCTTTTCATCCCATCTTCGCCCACATCCCAAGAATAAGAAGATGAGATGCCGTTGTATTCAAAGGTTGGCGACAAACCATAAACTTCAACAGGCAAACGGGCAGACACATAACTCATCCCAACATTGCCATTTTGGGAATAAAGCAATGCAGGCAAACGACTGCGCCCGATTTTGAGCTCCCAATTATCCGTTGCGCGGTAACTCAACAATGCCCAAGGCAACCTAGGCCGCCAGCGGTGGTCATCCTTCAAAGATGGCGAGAGTTCGCCTTGCAAAATAAAGCTAAAACGCGCAGAGATTTGCCAGTCAAGCTGAGCGCCAATGCGCGAGTCGGCATCAAAAGTGCCTGTGTTGTCAATTTGGTTATAAGCGTAATCTTGGTTGCTTGCGGCATAACCCGCCGTGCCAAAAAAGGAAAAGGCGAGATTATCAGGCAAGTTGAAACCCAAAGCCGAATCCGCAGCGTTGGCAGCAATCGCCACATTGCCAATTAAAGAAGCAAGCCAAAATTTCTTTAAAAACATTGTCCTCTCTCACTATTTTTTTCCACGGTCAACCCTTTATTTTTTTCAAAATAAAAAGTTATATGACGCAGAAAAGATATTCACCTTTTTGCCATCCACGCTCGGCAAACTCAAAGGTTGATCCACAAAAGACGAGCCTTGCCCCAAACGTGTGTGCGAATATTCCATTTTTAAGCGGTGATTGGTGCCAATATCATAAGCCGTGCCAATGGCAACGGTCATTTGGTTGGCCATCAACATTGCATCGGCAGAGATGCGGTTGAGCGTTTCAAATGTTGCCATTTGTGGAATACCTGTGGTTTTAGACATTTCCTTATAAACCTTGCGGGATTTGGTGTCCGAAATAGAATAATTCCACGAAATATACGGCGTGAAGTGTTGAATGTTTTTGCGCAACTGCACATAAAAAGCACGCGTATCCAAACCCGAAGTCATATTCAACACCTTGCGCACGGCAAATTCGCTAGCCACATAAAAACCGTTGCCAACGTGCCAATCGCCCAACACGCCAAAGAGCAAAAACTTCACAGTATCCGTGATATCACCACCTGTGGGCATATAAACTTTGTAGCCGTTGGGTAGCGTTTGCACTGCGTTGCGTTTTACAAAAACGCCGCCGTTTCTATCTTTAACCTCTACATAATGCACACCTGTTCGGACGAGGTTATTTTCCATCGCATCTTCATAGGTCAAAAATGTGCCGACAACTTTCAAGCGCCGTGCAAAATATTTGGGAGCTTCTTGCATGGTGTCGGGATTTGTGCGAAACCACACGCGTTGCCACGCGTTGGACATACCGCCATAAAAATCCCAAGAAATCGTCTTCATACCACTATCGCCCACATCCCACGTGTAAGTGGATGAAATACCGTTGTATTCAAAAGTGGGCGACAAACCATAAACATCAAGAGACAAGCGCGCGGGAATGTAGCTCATACCAACGTTGGCGTTTTGGGAATAAAGCAAAGCAGGCAAACGTGAACGCCCTATTTTCAACACCCAATTATCAGTTGCACGAAAACGCAACAATGCCCAAGGCAACCTAGGCCGCCAGCGGTGGTCATCGCTCAAAGATTGCGAGAGTTCGCCTTGCAAAATAAAACCCAAACGCGGGGTTAAATTCCAGTCCAATTGTGCGCCAATGCGCGAATCGGCATCCACTGTGCCAGCGCTGGAGATTTTGTTGTATTTGAAATCCTGATTGCTCACGGCATAACCCGCCGTGCCAAAAAAGGAAAACGCAAGGTTTTCTGGCAAGTTAAAATCCGTTGTTTCTTCGGCATTTACCGTTGCTGTGCTTACCAACAAAGCAGCAACCAACATTTCTTTTTTAAACTTCATAATCCCTCTCAAAATTTCGATTCGTGGGGGGGGGGGGGGAGGAAATTCCCGGGCAACCCCAAAAAAAATTTAAAATAAAATTACGACAGAATTTGCTCTTCCATTTTGGTTGGCTCATCCGCCATGCGTGCGTTGATTTCATCAAAGGCATCGGCAATAGCCACAAAGGCGTCAATTACATCTGGGTCAAATTGTTTGCCTTTGCCTTCTATTACAAATTGTTCCGTATCCTTTCTGCCAAATGCGGGTTTGTATGGGCGTTCCGTGCGCAAGGCATCATAAACATCCGCCACCGACATAATGCGCGCAGAAAGCGGAATTCCCTCACCCTTCTTTTTGTTGGGATAACCACTGCCATCCCAGCGTTCGTGGTGATTCAAAGCCACATCCATCGCACAATCCAAAAAATCACCTTGGTCGCCCATAAAAGCGTGGGCTTGCTTCAAAATGTCGTAACCGCGCGTGGTGTGGGTTTTCATCACCTCAAATTCTTCTTCGGTTAATTTGCCGGGTTTTAACAAAATGGAATCGGGAATGGCGATTTTGCCGATATCGTGCAAAGGTGCCGAGCGCGCATACAATTCAATTAAGTTGTTGTTGGTCAAATAAGAAAACTTCGGGCGGCGGGACAATTCCTGCGCCAAAAGCCGCACGTATTCTTGCGTGCGCACAATGTGCATACCCGTGCATTCATCGCGAAATTCCGCCAAAGAAACCATCACCATCATGGAGGCTTCTTGCAAGCGGTTGATTTGCGTCAAGCGCCGATCCACTTCTTCTTCCAACCAAGCGCTTTTATCCGCCAGCATATCGCCCCATTCTTTCAAACTCAACTGCGCTCGCACACGCGCCATCACAATGGGCGGCGAAATCGGTTTGTGGATAAAATCCACAGCGCCCGCTTCAAACCCCATTTCTTCATCTTCTTGTGAAGATTTTGCCGTTAAAAAGATAATGGGCACGTGCGCCATTGTTTCCATTTTTTTCATGCGACGACAGGTTTCATAACCGTCCAATTCGGGCATCATAATGTCCAACAGCACCAAATCAGGCGCATCTTTTTCTGCCAACGCCAAGGCTTTCACGCCATTGTTTGCCACTTTGATGCGATAATAATCCTTCAACAACCCCGTCAAGAGCGACAAGTTGGCGGGAGTATCATCCACAATCAAAATCGTGGGTTTTTCGCTCATTACAATGCCCCTTTATGTTGTTCAATGGTTTCAAGTGCCAAATCAAATTCAAAATCGCAAATGGCGCGCTCAATGCGGTGGTAAATTTCTATCGGCAAGTGGCGGCGTAACATATCGGCGTGTTCTTCCCACCAATCTTGCGCTTCCGAATCGCCTTCTGATAAAAGATGACGCAATTTTTCAACCAGCGCTTTTTCTTCTTCATTCAAAGGTTTGTTTGATTCTAATTGCGCTTGATTTTCCACGGTCAACGCATTATTTTTTTCATTTTGTTCTGTGGTGTTGCCATTCAATCCATAATGATTGGCAATGCCTTGCACTATGGGTTCAAAAAGTTCCACCGCTTGTGGAAAAAGCAAATCGACCTTTGCTTCGTCCTTTTCCTTGCAGGCAAATTCCAAACCTTCCATGGCGCGTTGCACGTCTTCTGCGCCAATGCTGCCCGACAAGCCTTTTAAAGTATGCGCCAAACGTTGCATCTCTTCCCATTGGAGTGAAGATTTGAATTGCGAAAAATCTTCGGAAAAATGCACGTAATCGCTGGCGTAACTCTTCAAAATTTTGGAATAAAGCTCCAACTTGCCTGCGGCGCGGCGCAAACCTGCTTTGGTGTTTAAGCCATCCACAATGGGCAACTGCAAGGTGTCGCGCGGGGTTTGCGAAATTGGCGCATCGTCGTCAATATCGGATTCAGTCGCCGCTTCATCGTTCTTTTGCGCCAATAATTCGGCGGGCGGTTGGTAAATTTCTGAGAGTTTTGTATAAAGTTCATCGGGTTCAATGGGTTTGCTAATATGCCCATTCATTCCCAAAACTTTGCAGCGTTCGCGCTCTTCGGTCATGGCGTGTGCGGTCATCGCAAAAATCGGCACATCGTTGTAGCGCGGATTTTTGCGCAAAATGCCCACGGCGGTGTAGCCATCCATCACGGGCATTTGCAAATCCATCAAAACAATGTGGTAAAAATCGGGCGCTGCGGCATCCAATTTTTCAATGGCTTCTTTGCCGTTGTTGGCAACATGCACCGTGGCGCCGTGGCTTTCCATCAATTCCACGGCAAGTTGTTGGTTGATGCGATCATCTTCCGTGAGCAAAATGCGCATACCATCCAAACGCACGGTGTTGGCTTTGACGTTGCTCACACTTTCCACATCGTCGCCCGTTAAGCGTGCCAAAACATTGCGCAACACTTCGGGCATCACAGGTTTGGGTAAGAAATTATCCACACCAAACTTGTTGGCGGTTTCCCGAATCACATGCGAATCGTAACCCGAGACGATAACCACTTGCGGCGGCGGAATGCCGCATTCGGATTTTAATGTGGCAATCAACGTGCCGCCGTTCATATTCGGCATCACCCAATCAATCAAAAGCAAGTCAAAGCGTTTTTCCGTTTGAATAGATTGCAACACCAATTCATGCGCTTTTTCACCGCTATCGGCTTCTTGCACGCCGTTTTCAATGTCTGCGCCCACGCCCATTTCCGTCAACATTTCCACCAATACTTGGCGCGCCAAAGCATGGTTATCCACAACCAACACACGCAATTTGCTCACTTGTGGCAAGTGTTTTTCGTCTTTGGTGTCGGAAATCAACAATTTGCAAGTAAAAGAAAAGTTGGAACCTTCGCCCGCAACGCTTTCTACCTTCACTTTGCCGCCCATCATCTCCACAAATTTTTTGGAGATGGTCAAACCCAAGCCCGTGCCGCCGTATTTGCGCGTGGTGGAGCCATCCGCTTGGGTAAATTCTTGGAACAATTTGCTCACTTGCTCGGGAGTCATCCCAATGCCGGTGTCTTTGACTTCAAATAGCAATTCCACCGCATCGTTTTCTTCTTTTAACAAATCCACCGACAACACCACGTGGCCTTGATGCGTGAACTTCACTGCATTGGACAAAAAGTTGGTCAGCACTTGCCCCAAGCGCAAGGGGTCGCCCATGAGCATGACATCGCCTTTGACCAAAAAGTCGTCTTTCAATTCACACAACAATTCAATTTCTTTTTCCTGCGCTTTTTGGCGCAACAAAAACAAAGAACTGCTCACCACTTCTTCCAAACGGAAAGGCACGTTGTCTAATTCAATTTTGCCCGCTTCAATTTTGGAGAAATCCAAAATATCGTTAATAATTCCCAACAAAGCCTTGGCAGCACCGTGGATTTTTTCCACATAATCTTTTTGCCGCGCGGTTAACTTGGTTTGCAAAGCCAAATAAGACATACCGATGATGGCATTCATCGGCGTGCGAATTTCGTGGCTCATATTCGCCAAGAACATGGATTTGGTTTTGGTTGCATCTTCTGCCACAACGCGCGCTTCTTCGGCTGTTGTGCGCGCGTCTTCCAAAGCTTGTTGCACGCGCTCACGCGTGGCAATATCCAACTGAATGGCTTGCGCCATTTTGTTGGTCACGGTGCCCAATTCGGCAATTTCCACAATGCTCGTTTTTTGTTGGGTGCGCGCGGAATAATCCCCGCGAGATAAACGATCCGCCAACCAGTGCAAATCCATCAAAGGCATTAAAATCTTGCGCCGCGCTTGAACCAAAGAAATCGCCAACAAAGCCACCGTCAACAACAAAATGCCAATCAACACATAAATGTAGCGCAACAAAGTTTCCACCGATTTATCTACCATTTGTGAGGTGCGGTTTTCAACCAAGGTTTCCAAAACGGTTTCTTTTTTGGATAAATCGTCTCTTCGTGTGTTGTATTCGTCGCTATAAATCAACTGCCGCGCAAATTCCATGTCTGGCTCGCCGTCCGAGACATAATCATTTTGCTTGGCATCATATAAGCCTTGCGTTGCCGCAAAAGCCACGTGTTCCAATTTGTTCAAGTTTTCAAAGGCTTTGAGCACCTCGTCAAAGGCTTGAAGTTCCTCCTCGCTAAAATTCAAACGCTGCAAGCGTTCGCGCAAGGACAAGGTTTTTTCTTCTGGAAAAGGCGCATGCGCAATGCGGCGGGCAATGACGGCATCCCAATAATCATCAGGATCATAATTAGGCGGGGCTTTTTTCTCGCCGTTTCTAATCGCAACAATATCGTAGTAATACACTAAAAAGCGCGGGTCCGCCGTGGTGGTATAAGCACGCACAAGCATTTCCAACAAACTGCTTTCTTGCCGAATGGAACGGGTTAATTCCATCACCCGTTGGGTGTTGTGGGAGATAACCAACATTTCTTTGTAAGAAAAATACACCCGCCCGACAATGACGATATTCGCCACAATCAGCGCAAAAGCAAAAATGGAAATCAGTTGAAAAAGTTTGGTTAGGCGCATAATCACTTGCGCAACAAAACGTTGACGCCCTCGGGAACATCTTTGCTATACAAATAACCAACGGCGCCTTTGGTGGAACGCACAAATTTGATGATTTCATCCGTGTTGGTTAAATTGCGCGGCGGCCGACCTTTGCCCACGAACTGCCGCACCGTCCAGTAAGCTTGATATTTTTCTTCGGTTTGGTTTAAAAAATGTTGCAAAAAATCGCTTCGGAGTTTATCCCCGGGCGAGGCGTTCACAGGCGTAACCAACACGCCATCAACCGCCACGGTTCTGCCGGTGAATAATTTTTGGATGATATCTTGTGTAACATTCGGCACGTCTTCATGCGCCACAATAACAACATTTTCCGCCTTGACTTGCCCAAAAGGCACAATCAAGGAAGCAAAACAACACAATAACAACCGAGCAAGCGCATTCATTGTAAATACCGTTTTTTTCCTAATTTTTGTCTGCAAATCATAGCAAACTTAATGCCTTTGCTCAAAACTTTCTATAAAAACATTGTGTTGCCACAAACGTCCGTGATCTTTTCGCAACGCCGCAATTTCCAAGTCATCGCCCAAAACAACGTGAATTTGCCCGCCCCAATCCGTGCGAAAAAGCTCAATGCCCTTTTCTTTCAAACGTTTGATAACCACTTCACTCGGATGTTTATAACGATTCAAATATCCAGCGGATACCACCGCCGCTTTGGGAGCAACCGCATTCAAAAAAGATTCGCTTGTTGAAAATCGGCTACCGTGGTGCGCCACTTGCAAAACATCGCTTTGCATTGCGTTAGGATAAAACTGCACAAGTTGTGCCTCCATTTCAGATGGAATATCCGCCGTAAACAACAAACTTTTGCCCTTGGCTGTGATTTTCAAAAGGCAAGCCTTTTCATTAGAAGAAAATTGGCGATTTTCCACGGTCAACGGCAATTTTTTTTGAAAATCTGAAAAAAAATTTTGGTTGACCGTGGATTGTTGCAAATTTGTTGAAAACAACCAAAATTCTACACCATCCCAGAGCCATTTTTTTGAATTAGGACAAGTTTGCGCATCAATAACATTTTGAATTTTAACGCTTTTTTTTAAACCTTCAAAACCGCCGATGTGGTCTAAATCATTGTGCGATAAAACAACACCATCAATTTTGGTCAACTGATTTTTGCGCAAAAACGGCACAATCACACGCTCAGCAGCCGTGGCGTTGTTGGCATATTTTGGGCCAGTATCAAAAAGTAGCGTATGGTTTTGCGTGCGAATAACAGCCGCCAAACCCTGCCCTACGTCTAAAAAATCAACCCAAGCCACATTTTCTTTGGGGCGTTCTGCTTCATAAAAAAACAAAGGCAAAATAAAAAAAACACCCAAACGCTTTCCCCAAAAACCGCGCGGCATACAACATAAAAATACGCCAATTAAAGCAACAGCCGCCAAAGGCAATGTTGTGGCATTTTCAAAAACGGGAATGCGCGCACAAAAATGCAAAAAATCATAAAGGCTGGTGATGAAAAAATGCGCACATTCGGTTAAAAATTGAAAAATCGGCGTTGAAATAAAAATAAAAAAAGTTGCCAACAAAATGCATGGCGTAATCAAAAAAGTTACCAGCGGAATTGCCAGCGCATTGGAAATGGGAGAAACCAAAGGAAACCACTGAAAAACCAGCAACAACACAGGCAAAGTTACCAAACTTGCGGCAATTTGCGTGCGGGCAAACAAAAAACTGCCTTGCCACAATTTTTCACCCCAACTTTTGTGCGGTGCAAACCAAAATGAAAAACCGATGAAAATCAACACGGCAACCGTGCCAAAGGACAACCAAAAACCGATGGCAAAAATCGCCATCGGGTCAAACACCAAAACCACCAAAGCAGCGGCGGCTAAAACTTGCGAAATTGCAACAGGACGGCGCCACAAAATTGCCACTGCCACAACCCACAACATATAAAGCGTGCGTTGCGCAGGCACGCCAAAACCTGCCAACAAGGCGTAAAACAAAGCAAAAGCGGCGCTCGTTAAAGCAAAAATCACTGGTGCTGGCGCAATTTTGATGAAAAAAGGCACACGCCGCCACAAAAATGCACAAATAAAAGCAACAACACTTGACAACAAAGTAATATGCAAACCTGAAATAGAAAATAAATGCGTTACTGCCGTTTTATTAAACAATTCCCATTCTTCTTTTTTCACTGCTTGTTGCTCGCCAATAGAAAGCGCAATAATGGTGCCAATATAAGGTTTTTTATTTTGTGGAAATGCGGCAAAAAATGTTTTTTCAATTTTCAAACGCAAGCGTTCCATTTGAATGAATATATTATTTGAAATATTTTCTTTTAAACGTTTACTTTCACCTGCTTTATACCGAACATATGCTGTTGCGCCGATGCCTTCTGAAAATAAACGTTTTTCATAATCAAACCCGCCTTCGTTATAAAAACCATGCGGTTCTTTTAAGCGTAAATATAAAGAAAGCTTGTCGCCTGCGTTTAAATCTAATGGCGGATTATTTTTTGATTTTTTTTCTTTTTGAAAATACCAATTCACCAAAATTTTATTCGGCAATTTGTCATTTTCAGGTTTTAAAGTAAAACGAATACCGTTTTCAGTATATTGTGGTTTTTGAATAATTAACCCAACAACATTTAAATCTTGGTTATTGTATTCTGCTTTTAAAATATCGTTTAATTGATTTTGTGCAGAAAATAAACTCCACGATGCGCCAAAAACAAAACCCAAAACAATATAAAATGGAATATAATATTTTTTAATTTTAAACAAAATAAAAAGAATAAAAATGGCGG
>ERZ1035025.490-NODE-490-length-26552-cov-19.913462_pt1 | contig 26552 bp, 23 predicted proteins | sample MGYA00520619_ERZ1035025 | MGnify/ENA primary metagenome ERZ1035025 (study PRJEB33766, sample SAMN09781742) | gut metagenome | biome: gut microbiome | host: Homo sapiens | place: Madagascar | study: EMG produced TPA metagenomics assembly of the PRJNA485056 data...
TTTATTCTTTGAATATTAAAAAATAAAATAACTGCTATATAAATACAAACGACAATTCCCACGATCAGAAAGTTTACTTTTCTTCCGGCTGAAGTCTGCATTGAATCCGAAGTAAAAGCCAAAATGAAAATAAGCATCAGAAAGAGAACCGCTACTATTATTTTCCATGTGCTTATCCTTGATGTTTTTTTTGTTGTGTAATCAAATTTTACCTTCACCATGTCCGTTCCACGAATTTTTACCCAGACATACCAGCCACCAAAAATAAGAAATGTAAATATAATAAAAATCATTTTTTATAATTCACCTTATTTTCCTAAAGTCACGTTTTACTCCAACGTGCAATACTCTTTGATCGCTGTCTCATACAGATTGTTTCCCTCACTGTCAATGACAACGATCACCGGGAAATCTTTCACTTCAAGTTTACGGATTGCCTCCGCTCCAAGATCTTCGTAACATACGATTTCAGATTTTTTGATACATTTGGATAAAAGTGCTCCTGCTCCGCCGACTGCCGCAAAGTAAACTGCATGATTTCGGACAATCGCATCCATTACTTCTTTCGAACGTTTTCCTTTTCCGATCATCGCCTTTTCTCCGAGATCTAAAAGAATTGGCGCATATTTATCCATTCTGGTTGCAGTTGTCGGTCCTGCAGAACCTATCGGACGTCCCTCTCTTGCCGGGGATGGTCCCATGTAATAGATTGTGGAATCTTTGATGTCGATCGGAAGATTTTCCCCGCGCTCCAATGCCTCGATCATTCTTTTGTGTGCGGCATCTCTCGCCACATAAATGGTTCCCGTTATGTAAACGTAATCACCGGACTTTAAATTTTTTGTCACTTCCGCGGTGATCGGTGTTGTAATATGTTTGTCCATATTCTGCGCTCCCATCTTTAAATTTTTATTTTATTCGTAACAATTATTGACTTCACAGTTGTGATCCACATATTTCTGTACTGATCAGATATGTTTCTTCTGCTTTTGACTCTGAATATATAGACTATATTTGTAGTGAAATATTTTTATACTTCTCTTATCACATGTCTATTCACATGACAGCAGATATTGACTGCCACCGGAAGTCCTGCAATATGTGTCGCGTAAGTATTCACATTCACTGCGAGAGCAGTGGTTGTTCCGCCAAGTCCACCCGGTCCGATTCCAAGCCGGTTGATTTTTTCTAACATTTCTTCCTCTAACTCTTTCACGTATGGGATAGCAGAATGTTCGCCCACCGGTCTGGTCAACGCTTTTTTTGCTAAAATCGCACATTTTTCAAAAGTACCGCCAATACCAACTCCGACAACCATTGGCGGACAGGCATTCGGTCCTGCATCCTTCACTGCTGTAATAATTGCGTTTTTTACGCCTTCAATTCCATCAGCTGGTTTTAGCATGAACACACGGCTCATATTTTCACTTCCGAAACCTTTTGGAGCCATTGTAATTATCACTTTATCTCCCGGAACAATGCTGTAGTGGATCACCGCTGGGGTATTATCTTTCGTATTTTCGCGGATAATAGGATCACCAACGACTGATTTTCTTAAATACCCTTCCGTATATCCCTGACGGACACCTTCGTTTACCGCATCTTCGATTGCCATTCCCTCAAAATGAACATCCTGTCCGACTTCCAGAAAAATAACTGCCATTCCGGTATCCTGACAGATTGGGATCATCTCTTCATCTGCAATTTTCAAGTTTTCCTGAAGCTGATTTAATATTTTTTTACCAAGTTCTGATTTTTCAGAAGCGGTGGCATCTTTCAGGGCTTTATCCATATCTTTGGAAAGATAATGGTTTGCCTCGATACACATTTCTTTTATATTTTTTACGATATCCTCTGTATTGACTGTTCTGATCATGTTTGTTTCTCCTGACGCTATTTTGTTTTACATTCTCTCGCTTAACTTTTTTCTATCAAATTAATCTCTTTATAAAAAATATTACTACATTTGCAGTTTGATATATATTTTCTTACGATTCTTTTTTATGATCCGGTTTTCGGATGTTAAAGTATTTCTTGTATTTCTCCAGAGATTCATTCTGTTCACGAGAAGTCATATCTGGGAACGCCTTCATCAAACGCTTGAAACCAAAATTCTTCTCTGCAAATAATTCTTTGTATCTGCGCTCAAGTTCTTCTTTCTCACGCTGTTTTTCCAGACGAGCCGCCTCGCGTGTTTCTTTGTAAGTAGCAATCTTTTCTTTTACATTGATATTTTCTGCAGACTCAGAAAGTTTTTCTCTGGCACTTGCTGCAGTAGAAGCGATCTTCTCTTTTGCAGTGGATGGCAGATCCATAAGATTTTCTTTCGTATCAGAAATTTTTGTGAGAAGTTTCTCATGTGTTTCCTGGAACTCCTCCGATTTTTCTACTGCAGTTGTCACATTTTCGTAGATATTTTCACCGATTTCATCGGATAATTTATGTATTTTCGCAGCCATTTCATCCATAACTTTTAATCGCTTGTTAAACTTCAAAATTGTAGTAACAGTAACACCGCAGTCAACAGCGAAAGCCGACATGATAATACAGAGCATCACAACACCCAGAATATGTGGAATCATGGTGATTCCTTTGTAAATGATTGGATGAATCACATCCATAATGAATGTACATGCGAGTCCCCAGTAGATGGAAAATTTCAAACATACATATCCGTGAAGATTAAACGGCTTATTGCTATAGTCCCACCATTTATTGTGAAATACTTTCTCCAGAATAAATCCTGTAATGTATTCCAAAATGGAAGTCAGTAAGAAAGAACCCGCAAATAATATCAGCAGGTTATCCTTTAACGGAGTCAAAACAGCTACGACGATCACCACTCCACATCCGTAAATTGGACAATAAGGTCCATTTAAAAATCCCCGGTTTACAAAAATTCCCCGGTCCAATGCTGCATAAGATACTTCTGTGCACCATCCGATAAATGCATAAATAATAAAAATCCATACTAACTCATAAAAATTTTGCGGCACTTTTCATTCCCCCTGTTGTTCTGCTTTCTATTGGAGTTTTATTACAATTTTAGAACTCATGTATTCTATATTTACGCAAAAGTATAAACGAAAGTCTTTTCTATGACAATGAATTTTTTCCACGAGAGTTTGATTTCTGCAACACGTTATCCACATTTACACTGTGATTTTCTTGATAATATGTGTTATTTTTTATTTTTGTGTTGATATCATTTATTTTTCAAATAAACAAAATGAAACAACCTTTTTTTAAGGCTTCTTATCATGAAATATAATTCGTTTTTATATAGACAAATCGGCTGCTACATAAAAATGTGGCAGCCTACTGTCCTGACCATAGTGAATTCTTTGTATCACTGCGGTCAAAATATTCTTTTATTCTTCTTCCGAATCAGACTCAGCACGACTTAATAATTCCTGCATTAATTCATCATCCGTTTCTGTCATCTGACCTGCCGCTTTTTTTGCAGCCTCTGCTGCAGCCGCAGCACTTTGTGCTTCCTCTTCCTCTGTGACAAGTTCAGATTCATCTGTATTTTCCATGAGGGATTTGTCCTCACGTACTTTTGCAATGCTTGCAACCGTGACATCATCCGCAAGATTCATCAGTTTTACACCAGAAGTAACTCTTCCGAGCAATGCCGTATCACTGACTTTGATACGGATAATGATTCCTTCCGTTGTGATCAGCATCATCTCATCATCCTGATTGACTGCTTTCACACCAACAATATTTCCGGTTTTCTCTGTGATCTTATAGCATTTCACACCTTTACCACCACGGTTCTGGGCTGTAAATTCAGATGCAAGTGTGCATTTTCCAAGACCTTTTTCAGATACGATCATCAGTGATTCACCCTGGGATTCCATCTGCATTCCGACAACTTTATCTCCATCTGTCAAATTCATACCGATCACACCCATAGAGGTTCTTCCGGTACTTCTGACATCTCTCTCATTGAAACGGATACACTGTCCGTATTTTGTCACAAGGAAAATATCCTGTTCGTTATCTGTTTTCTTTACCTCGATCAACTCATCATCTTCACGCAATGTGATTGCTGCAAGACCTGTTTTTCTGACATTCGCGTAGTCTGTGATCGGTGTTTTCTTCACGATACCATTCTTGGTAGCCATAAACAGATAATGACCTTCAGTGTATTCCTTGATTGGAATGACCGCAGTGATTTTTTCTCCCGGCTGAAGCTGCAACAGGTTGATGATTGCAGTACCTCTCGCGGTTCTGCTTGCCTCTGGAATTTCGTAGGCTTTCATTCTGTATACACGGCCGGTATTGGTAAAGAACATCATGTAATGATGGGAAGTCGTCATCAAAAGTTCCTCGATGTAATCTTCATCGATCGTCTCCATTCCCTTGATTCCCTTGCCACCACGGTTCTGGGCACGGAAATTATCAAGGCTCATTCTCTTGATGTAGCCAAGTTTTGTCATTGCGATCACAGTGTTGGTTACCGGAATGAGATCCTCCATGGAAATATCATACTCGTCAAATCCGATGGAAGTTCTTCGCTCATCACCGTATTTTTCTGCGATCAAGAGGATTTCCTCACGGATAACACCAAGGAGTTTTTTCTCATCTGCCAGAATTGCTTTTAACTCTGCAATACGATCCATCAACTCTGCATACTCAGCTTCGATCTTCTCGCGTTCCAGACCTGTCAGTGCGCGCAGACGCATATCGACGATCGCCTGTGCCTGAACATCTGTCAGGGAAAATCTCTCGATCAAACGATTTTTTGCTTCCGGTGTATTTGCACTGCTTCGGATAATATTGATCACTTCATCGATATTATCAAGCGCGATCAGTAAGCCCTCCAAAATGTGAGCGCGTTCTTCTGCTTTGTTTAAATCGTATTTTGTTCTTCTGGTCACAACATCTTTCTGGTGATCCAGATAGTAGCCTAACATCTCATGGAGATTTAATACTTTTGGCTGGTTGTCCACAAGGGCTAACATGATAACACCAAACGTATCCTGCATCTGGGTATGTTTGTAGAGCAGATTCAAAACCACATTCGGATTTACATCGCGGCGCAGCTCGATACAGATACGCATACCCTGACGGTCAGACTCATCACGAAGATCCGTGATTCCATCAATTTTTTTATCTCTTACAAGCTCTGCGATTTTCTCGATCAGTCTTGCTTTGTTGACCATATATGGAAGTTCGGTCACAACAATACGGTTTTTACCATTCTGCATCGGCTCGATATTGGTGATCGCACGAACTCTGATTTTTCCACGTCCGGTGCGGTAAGCTTCGTTAATTCCGGTTGTTCCAAGAATCATCGCTCCGGTTGGAAAATCCGGACCTTTTACAATACTCAAAAGTTCTTCGATATCTGTCCCACGATCCTCTAGCACTTCGTTGTCGATAATTTTTACGACAGCATGAATCACCTCACGCAGATTGTGAGGCGGAATGTTTGTAGCCATACCGACAGCTATACCAGTTGTTCCGTTTACCAGAAGATTCGGATAGCGGGAAGGGAGCACCGTCGGCTCTTTCTCGGTCTCATCAAAGTTTGGTACAAAATCAACGGTATCTTTATTGATGTCCGCGAGCATCTCCATGGAAATTTTACTAAGTCTTGCCTCTGTATATCGCATTGCAGCGGCACCGTCACCGTCGACGGAACCAAAGTTTCCATGACCATCAACTAGCGGATATCTTGTAGACCAGTCCTGTGCCATGTTGACCAATGCTCCATAGATGGAACTGTCTCCATGTGGATGGTATTTACCCATGGTATCACCGACAATACGCGCACATTTTCTGTGTGGCTTGTCCGGTCCATTATTTAATTCGATCATGGAGTAAAGTACACGGCGCTGTACCGGTTTCAAACCATCTCTTACATCCGGCAATGCACGCTGGGCGATAACGCTCATCGCATAATCGATGTAGGATGTCTCCATTGTTTTTTTCAGATCGACATCATGGATTTGATCAAAAATTTTGTCATCCATTCTATTTACCTCATTCCTGCAAATTCTTTTTGGTTAAAAATCTGCATTTCTCTAATTAAACTACATTTGCAATTATATTATAAATAAACTTTCTATTTTTTATTGAACTACATTTGCAGTAATATATAATTTCTAACACATGCAATCTTAGATATCGAGATTCTGCACATACTTCGCATTTTCTTCAATAAACTCACGTCTCGGCTCTACTTTATCTCCCATCAGAGTTGTAAACGTAATATCAATCTCAGAAGTACTCTCATCATCGATCATGACACGTTTTAAAATTCGTTTCTCCGGATCCATGGTCGTCTCCCAGAGCTGTTCCGCATCCATCTCACCAAGTCCTTTGTAACGCTGGATCTTATTATTTCCGTCACGTCCGATCTCCGTTAAGATTGCATTTAACTCATCATCACTGTAAGCGTACCATACATTTTTATTTTTTTCGATCTTGTATAGTGGCGGCTGTGCCAGATATACATGGCCTTCTTTGATCAGATCCGGCATGAACCGATAAAGGAATGTCAGCATTAACGTACTGATATGGGCACCATCGACATCGGCATCCGTCATAATGATAATCTTGTTGTAACGAAGTTTGCTGATATCAAAGTCTTCATGGATACCAGTACCAAACGCAGTGATCATCGCTTTAATCTCAGCATTTCCATAAATCTTATCCAGTCTTGCCTTCTCGACATTCAAAATCTTTCCACGAAGTGGGAGGATTGCCTGGGTTGCACGGCTTCTTGCAGTCTTAGCGGAACCGCCGGCGGAATCTCCCTCGACGATAAAAATCTCACAGTTCTTTGGATCTTTGTCAGAACAGTCTGCCAGTTTTCCCGGAAGAGACATTCCCTCCAGTGCTGTTTTTCTTCTGGTTAAATCTCTCGCTTTTCTTGCTGCCTCTCTCGCGCGCTGTGCAAGAAGTGACTTTTCACAGATTGTCTTGGCAACCGTCGGATTCTGCTCTAAAAAGTAAGTAAGCTGCTCGCTTACAATGGAATCCACCGCACCGCGGGCTTCGCTATTACCCAGTTTCTGCTTGGTCTGTCCCTCAAACTGAGGTTCCTCAATCTTGACACTGATAATGGCGGTCAATCCTTCACGGATATCATCACCCGTCAATGCCGGTTCACTGTCTTTTAATAATTTATTCGCTCTTGCATAAGCATTAAATGTTTTCGTCAATGCATTACGGAATCCGGCAAGATGTGTACCACCTTCCGGTGTGATAATGTTATTGACAAAACTTAACGTCAACTCATTGTAGGAATCATTATGCTGCATGGCAACTTCCACATAGACACCATTTCCACTGCCCTCACAGTAAATGACTTCCGGGTATAAAGCTTCTTTGCTCTTGTTTAAGTAAGTAACAAATTCTTTGATACCGCCGGCATAATGAAAATCATGAGTTCTCGCCGGGTTTTCTCTTAAATCTGTCAGCACGATTCTTAAACCTTTTGTCAAAAAGGCTGTCTCACGCAAACGCTGTTTTAACGTATCATAATCAAAAACGGTCTCTTCAAAAATCGATCCGTCCGGCCAGAAAGTAACCTTTGTTCCGTGCTTGTCCTCGCCGCATTCTCCGATCACTTTCACCGGTTCATCCGGTTTACCGATCTTGTAACTCTGGAAATAAATCTTTCCTTCACGGTAAACCTCAACTTTTAACTTTGTGGAAAGTGCATTTACAACTGACGCACCTACGCCGTGAAGTCCACCAGATACTTTGTAGCCTCCACCGCCAAATTTTCCACCGGCATGAAGTACAGTGTATACGACTTCCAATGCGGATTTTCCAGCTTTGTGATTGATGTCGACCGGAATACCACGTCCATCATCTTCTACGGTAATAGAGTTATCTTCATTTATGGTCACTTCAATATTTTTGCAGTATCCGGCAAGTGCCTCATCTACTGAGTTATCTACAATCTCATATACCAGATGATGTAAGCCCCTGGCTGATGTACTACCGATGTACATACCCGGTCTTTTACGAACAGCCTCAAGTCCTTCCAAAATCTGGATCTGGTCTCCACCATATTCGTTTTCTGTACCCATTTATTCCTCCATTCTGCACATAAAAAAATATGTACAATCCAAGCTGTATCACAGGTTTTCACCCATGAACTCTTATTTTTTTATACTAAACTACAAATGTAATCTAATTATAATTCTTTTCTCTCTTCTACAGTCCCCTGTACAACTTTAAATATCTTATTGATCTGAAATCTGTTTTTTACAAATTCATCCAGCCCTGTACAGGTGATCAGCGTCTGTGTATCATGAATACTGTTGAGCAGATAATTCTGCCGGTTACTGTCAAGTTCCGACAACACATCATCGAGCAGCAAAACCGGTGTATCATGAATGGACCGTTTGACCAGTTCAATCTCTGACAGTTTCAAAGACAGAGCTGAAGTTCTCTGCTGTCCCTGCGAACCGAACTTCCGAATGTCCACTTCACCGATGGAAAAAAGAAGATCATCCCGGTGCGGTCCCACTGATGTCATACACTGCCGCATATCCCTCTCTTTGACTCTGGAAAGTTCATCCTCGAAAAAAATATCTTCAATACTTGGTTCATACTGCAAAAGCAGATTTTCTTTTTCACCGGAAATCCGATAGTGAATATCATGCACGATCTCATTTAGCTCATCAACAAACTGTTTTCTTCGCCGAATGATTTTCCTGCCAGTTTCTACCAGCTGCATATCCCATACCGGAAGTGTATCCTTTAAATCCGGTCTGTAAACCATATCTTTTAATAATTTGTTGCGCTGATTCAAAATTTTATTGTAAGTTGTAAGATCTGACAAATATATTTTATCCAGCTGACATAATTCAGAATCCAGAAATCTGCGGCGTTCCGCCGGACCATTTTTGATAATATTCAGATCCTCCGGCGAAAAAAATACCATATTGAGAATTCCAAAAAGCTCGCTGGCTTTTTTGATTGGAACTTTATTGATTGCGATTCCCTTGGAACGATTGTTTTTTAAATGCATATCAATCTGATATTCTTTATCTTTTTTTACAACAACCGTTCTGATATGGGACTCCTGCTCCCCGAAACGGATCATTTCCTTATCCTTACTACATTTGTGGGACTTAGTTGTTCCACTTAAGTATGCAGCTTCAAGGATATTCGTTTTTCCTTGCGCATTGTCACCGTAAAAAATATTGGTTCCCTCATCAAATGAAATATTTAAATCTTCATAATTTCGAAAATTCTGCAATTCAATTGACTTTATGATCATTTTACAATCTGAATTGTCTCGCCGTTAAAGGAAACAACATCTCCATTGTATAATTTTTTTCCGCGCTGAAGCTCTGTCTCGCCGTTTAATTTTACCTGTCCATCCTGAATAAAAAACTTTGCGTCTACTCCGGATTCTACAAGACCTGCTTTTTTCAAAGCCTGTCCCAGTTTGATAAATTCATCCGTCTCTCTGATATTTAATGTGATCATCTTTCTGCCTTTCTTAGTTAGTGGCTGCGTTAAAGTTTACCGGAAGGATCAGATAAATGAACTTTCCTTCATCATCCTTGATAAAACATGGAGCCTTCGGGTTTACCATATAAAGAGACACCTCTTCCTCATCGATGACTCTCAATGCATCGATAAAGAATTTCGGATTAAATCCAATGAGGATATCTTTTCCCTCTTTTGTGATATCAATATCTTCATTCATGGAACCAATAAAAGAATTGATTTTTAATTCCATATTTCCATCTGTGATATTCATGATAATTGGTTTCTTGTCACCCTCTTTTACGAGAAGTGTTGCACGGTCGATACAGTCTAATAATTCACGCTTATTAATCTTAACTTTTGTATCATAATCAGAGGAAAGCATCTGCTCAATCTTGAAATACTCCCCTTCAATCAATCTGGATACAACTGTAGTATCATCAAATTCAAATACAATATGATTCTCTGAAAAGAAAATATTGACTTCTTCCTCTGCACTTCCAGGTAAAATCTTACTTACTTCCTGAAGTGTTTTACCAGGAACAACTACTTTCTTATGGTCATAATTATTCTTTAATTCAATATTACGGATGGAAATTCTATGTCCATCCAGAGAAACTACTTTTAACTGATTCTCTTCAATCTCGAAAAGTTCACCCGTCATCAGTTTATTGTTGTCATTGTCAGCAATTGAGAAGATCGTTTGACGAATCACTTCTTTTAAAGTAAACTGGGAGATTGAAATACATTCATTTCTTTCAATAAATGGAATATAGGAAAAATCATCGCCTGACTTTCCAACAATGTTAAACTTTGCTTTCTCACAGGTAATAGTAGTTTTAAAATTGGAATCTGTTTCGATCACAACATCACTGTCCGGTAATTTACGGACAATCTCAGAAAAAATCTTGGCATCTAATGCAATGATACCCCTCTCTGCAATCTCTCCTTCGATCTTAGTTTCAATTCCAAGTTCCATATCGTTTGCTGTTAATTTAATTTCATTAGCAGAAGCATCAATTAAAATACATTCAAGGATTGCCATTGTGGTTCTGGTTGGAACAGCTTTGGACACAATGTTAACTCCATGAAGCAGATTTGATTTAGAACAGATTAATTTCATAATGTGAATAACTCCTTCCTGCTTGGCGAAAGCCAATATAAATATAATTAATAAAAGATATTAAAAGTCGTCGTATTAGTGTGTGTGAATAAGTGAATAACCCTGCAACCCTTGAAAACATAAGGGCTTGTCCTAAAAATCCGACTGTATAACTATGTGAAAAGCATGAGGATTAACCTTGGATAAAATGTGAATTAAAATTTTAAGCCTCCTCAGAAAAAATTTGAAATTCATCTTGAAAAGTAGGTTATCCAAAACTTTAAACATAAATTAAACACGATTTGAACAGGTTATCCACAAAATTTTGTTAATAACTCGAAAAAAAGTTGATAACTTTAGTTTGGATTGATTTTTTTCTTGATAGTTTCAATTAAATTGCGTGTCTGTTCGTTGGAATCGTACTCATCCGCAATTTTTTTGATGCCGTGGATAATGGTCGAGTGATCTCTTCCGCCCAGTAAGGAACCGATGGAATCCAGTGGAATATCCGTCATGGTTTTACAGAGGTACATGGCAATCTGTCTTGGTCTTGCAATCTCATTACTTCTGTTTTTTGAGATCATCTGATCCAGTGAAATCTGGAAATGTTCCGAAACAACTTCAATGATAAGCTGAGGAGTGATTTCTCTTGGCTTGTCCGGTGTGATAATATTCTGAAGTTCTTTCTTGGCAATCTCCATGGTGATCTCTGTTTTTTCCAGATTCGAGTAAGCGAGGAGTTTGTTCAAAGCTCCCTCTAATTCACGGATGTTGGATTTAATATTATTTGCGATGTAATTTAAAATGTCATCGCTTAAGGACATATCATCAGATTCCACTTTCCGGCGAAGGATTGCCATTCGCGTCTCGTAATCAGGAGCTCCGATGTCTGCCATAAGTCCCCATTCGAAACGGGAACGGATTCGTTCTTCTAACGTTTCCATATCCTTTGGCGGTTTATCCGATGTTAAAATGATCTGTTTGCCTGCGGAGTGGAGAGCGTTGAACGTGTGGAAAAATTCTTCCTGTGTACTTTCTTTTCCTATAATAAACTGAACGTCGTCGATCATGAGAACGTCGATGGTTCTGTATTTTTCACGGAATTTATTCATCGCAGAGGCGTTACCACTACGGATAGATTCGATAACTTCGTTGGTAAATTCCTCGGAAGTAACATACAAAACTTTTGCTTCCGGATTTCTTTCCAGGATGAAATGTCCAATGGAATGCATCAAGTGGGTTTTTCCAAGTCCAGGTCCACCATAAATATAAAGAGGGTTGTAAGCTTCTCCCGGAGATTCCGCTACTGCCAGGGAGGCAGACTGTGCAAAACGGTTATTGCTGCCGACAACGAAAGTATCAAATGTGTAATTTGGATTTAAGTTGGAACGTTTGGAAGCTTCAGGTTCCGGTGTTTTCTTTACTTTATTATTGGAAGGTCTGATATTCTTGGTCTGTTCCGGTAAAATAAACTGAATCTCATATTCGGTTCCGATAATTTCAGCAATTGCTACTTTTAAAGGAAGATAATATTTTTTTGAGATATAACTTAAAGTCATCTGTTCAGATGGAACAAGGATATAGAGGGTATTTCCCTCAACACCAAAAACCTCCAGAGGTTTGATCCAGGTATCAAAAGAAATGTCGCTGACATCATGCTCTGTTTTTACTGTCTGTAAAATTTCATCCCATTTTTCCAAAATCTTGTCCATTTTCTAACTCCGTTTTCTGATAGCACTAAAATATAGCAGTTAATCTTAACTGCCTAAAAAACTCTAAAAAATTCTATATAATGCTATCCTACACTATTTTTGCGGAATTATCAACGTTTAATTGTGGAAGGAATAGGGATAGGGCGTTGATAAAAAAATGGCTATATGGGCGTTTTAACGCTTAATGTGAATATACTAGAAGTTATTGTTAATAATGGAAAATAGTTATAGACCGGGAAAATTAAGGCTTGTACACATTTATGCACAAGTTATGATGACATTATCAAGGATTTGTCCACAAGTTATCCACAAATTGAGGATAACTTATGTAAACGCCATAAATACTGGTTTTTCTGTGGAAAATTTTTTGATATTCTATGTGTATAATATTATACCATATATAGATAAAATGGATTTCTTCCTTATATATATAGTGGTAAAAAAACAAAAATGACAGAAAGTGGAAAACTAAATATTGGCAAAAGCCTTATTTTATGAGATTTTGCTTGACTTTGTCCGATTATTTTGATATAAATAAAAATGATGTTTTGTCGCTATTGAAGTAGACTTATCATAACATTGAGTAAAATAAATGTTTGAATTGTAGAGGAGGTGTATGTGACATGAAGATGACATTCCAACCTAAAAAGAGACAGAGAGCGAAAGTTCACGGATTCAGAAGCAGAATGAGTACTGCAGGCGGAAGAAAAGTATTGGCTGCAAGAAGATTAAAAGGTAGAAAAAAATTATCAGCATAGGCCACATATTTGTGGTCTTTTCTTCTTTTATGATCAATTTTTGGCAAAGGAATATTAGATGAAATATTCAGAATCATTAAAGAAAAACAGAGATTTTCAGAACGTATATAAAAATGGAAAGTCTTATGCAAACCGTTATCTGGTGATGTACGTTCTGAAAAATGATACAGAAAGAAACCGGTTAGGTATATCGGTGAGTAAAAAAGTAGGGAATAGCGTTATAAGACATCATGTAACCCGATTGATCAGAGAAAGTTACCGGCTACAGGAAGACATGTTTAATAGTGGTTTAGACATTGTAGTCATCGCAAGAAATACAGCAAAAGATATTTCATATCATGAAGTGGAAAGTGCTTTGTTACATCTTGGAGGTCTTCATAAAATTTTGAAGTAAAGATTTTAGAAAAGAAGATGGAATCATTTTGAAAAAAACATTGATTGCTTTGATTAAATTTTATAGAAAGTATATTTCTCCGATGAAAACAACAAAATGTCCATACTACCCGACCTGTTCCACCTATGGGTTAGAGGCTGTCGAAAAGTATGGAGCTGTCAAAGGTGGGGCGTTAGCGCTTTGGAGAATTATAAGATGTAATCCTTTTTCAAAAGGCGGATATGATCCCGTTCCATAATTGGAGGTATTTTCAGTGTCAGAGATGTTATTAACAGCATACAATGGTGCCATTCTTGGACCAATTGCAAAATTACTTGGCTGGATAATGAATGGCATGTATATTTTAATGGAAAAAGTTGGAATTACCAACGTTGGACTTTCTATTATTTTATTCACCATTGTTATTTATGCTTTAATGTTCCCATTGACTTATAAACAGCAGAAGTTTTCGAAGTTATCCCAGAAGATGAACCCGGAGCTTCAGGCGGTCCAGAAAAAGTATAAGGATAAAAAAGATACCGTATCCATGCAGAATCTGCAGACTGAGACACAGCAGATCTATGAGAAGTATGGTGTTTCACCGACAGGCAGCTGTGTGCAGATGTTAATCCAGATGCCTTTATTGTTAGCTTTGTACCGTGTGTTTATGAATGTTCCTGCCTATATCAGCAGTGTGAAGGATGTTTATCTTGATCTGGTTGATAAGATCATGGCAACAAGCGGCTATCAGGATATTATGACAAACCTGATGAGCACATTAAAATTGAACACAGTACAGGTTGATTTTACGGCAACAGATACAACAACCTTACAGAATTATGTAGTAGATGTTTTATCAAAAATGAGTTCTACCGGATGGGATTCCTTAAGAGAGTCATTCCCGGCGCTCACAGATTCCATTGATTCTACATATGGTGTAGTTTCTCATGTAAACAACTTTATAGGATTAAATATTTCAGATACTCCATTTCAGATCATCAAAGCTGCATTTGCAGGTGGAAGTATTCTGATGGCAGTTCTTGCATTGCTGATTCCTGTGATTTCTTATTTGACACAGGTTTTAAATATCAAGTTAATGCCAACGGCTGCAACAGCAGGTGGAGATAATGACCAGATGGCTCAGCAGATGAAGATGATGAACCGTACCATGCCATTATTCTCACTGGTAATGTGTTTTACTGTTCCGGTCGGTCTCGGTATCTACTGGATTGCAAGTGCGGTTGTAAGAAGTATCCAGCAGTTCTTCTTAAATAAACATTTTGATAAGATTGATCTGGATGATATTATTGCAAAGAATCAGGAAAAAGCAAAGAAAAAACGTGAGAAAATGGGAATCTCCGAAAACCAGATTTCCAATGCTGCACGTATGAACACAAGACAGGTTACAGCAAGTTCCAAGAGTTCCGTTAAGACAACGGCAGAGAAAGAACTTGAGCTTGAGAAGGCAAATGCATTGAAAGCGAATGCAAAACCTGAAAGTATGGCTGCAAAAGCAAACCTGGTCCGTGAATTTAACGAGAGAAATAATAAGAAAAACTAACAGATTATTTTTCAAAAACGTGTTGGTAAGATAACGTATATGTGGAGGTTATTGTTATGGAGTATATTGAAGTATCAGCAAGAACAGTCGATGATGCTATCACAGAAGCTCTTGTAAAACTTGGAGCTACCAGTGATCAGATTGAATATGAAGTAATCGAAAAAGGAAGCACAGGATTTTTAGGAATCGCAAGAAAAGATGCTGTGATCAAAGTCCGTAAGAAATATTCTGTAGAAGGTGATATCACAGAATTTTTACAGAAAATCTTTGCTGCTATGGATCTTAAAGTTGAGATCATTATTGAAAAAGCAGAAGATGGTAATACTTACAACGTAGAACTGAAAGGAGATGACATGGGTATCCTCATTGGTAAAAGAGGACAGACTCTCGACTCCCTGCAGTATCTTGCAAACCTTGCAGTGAATAAAAATTCTGAGGAATACATTAAAGTTAAGATTGATACAGAAGATTACCGCAAGAGAAGAAAAGAGACATTGGAGAATCTTGCAAAGAACATTGCATACAAAGTAAAGAGAACAAAACGTCCTGTTTCTTTAGAACCAATGAATCCTTTTGAGAGAAGAGTTATCCATTCTGCATTGCAGAATGATAAGTTTGTAACAACACACAGCGAAGGCGAAGAGCCATACAGACATGTGGTTGTTACTTTAAAAAGAGATAGAGAAAGATAAATTCAAGTATAGAATTTAAAAGACCAGAAGCTGCACGTTACAAAGCTTTATGAAAATGCCGGAAATGATATGGCAGGTTCTTATGAAGTTTTGCGGCGTGCAGTTTTGTACATGGAAAGGATATCACTATGGGAACGGATACCATTGCTGCAATTGCAACTGCAATGACAAGTTCAGGAATCGGAATCGTAAGAATCAGCGGAGACGAGGCAGTTTCTATCACAGACCGTATTTTTGAAATGAAGAATCAGAAAAAGTTAGAAGATATGTCAACGCATACGATTCACTATGGTCATATTCATGACGGCGATGAAGTGATCGATGAAGTTATGGTTCTTCTGATGAGAGGACCGAAAAGTTATACCAGGGAAGATACGGTTGAGATAGATTGTCATGGCGGCGTTTATGTCATGAAGAGAATTTTAGAAACAGTGATCAAATATGGTGCGCGTCCTGCAGAGCCGGGTGAATTTACAAAACGTGCATTTTTGAATGGAAGAATTGATCTCTCACAGGCAGAATCCGTTATTGATGTTATCAATTCCAAGAATGAATTTGCATTAAAAAGTTCGTTGAGCCAGCTTTCCGGTTCTGTTTCAGAAAAAATCAAAGAAATCCGCGGAACTGTTTTACATGAGATTGCGTTTATCGAAAGTGCATTAGATGATCCGGAGCACATAAGTCTGGATGGATATCCGGAAGAACTTTCCGGTATAGTATCGGATGTGATAAAAAAAATTGATAAACTGCTTGCAAACAGCGATAATGGAAAAATGTTAAAAGAAGGTATTTCAACTGTTATTGTTGGAAAGCCGAATGCCGGAAAATCTTCTCTTTTAAATTCTCTGGTTGGAGAAGAGAAGGCAATCGTTACAGATATTGCGGGAACAACACGGGATGTACTGGAAGAACAGATTAATTTAAACGGTATTTTATTGAATATCATTGATACCGCCGGAATCCGTGACACGGAAGATGTCGTGGAAAAAATCGGTGTGGAACGTGCAAAGAAATATTTGAATAATGCCGATCTTGTTATTTACGTAGTTGACACATCCACAGCGTTAGATGAAAATGATCATGAGATCATGGAATTGTTGAAAGACAGACATGCAATCGTTTTGTTAAATAAATCTGATTTAAGTCCGGTCACAACTGTGGAAGATATCAGAAAACATCTGGACAAAAAAATGATCTCAATTTCTGCAAAAGAGCAGACCGGAATAGATGATCTTGAAGAAACGATCAAAGAAATGTTCTTCTCCGGGGAAGTTACATTTAATGATGAAGTTTATATTACGAATATCAGACATAAAACATCTTTACAGGAAGCATTGCGAAGTTTACATTTAGTATTGCAGAGTATTGCAGATGACATGCCGGAAGATTTTTATTCCATTGATCTGATGAATGCTTACGAGGAGCTAGGAAATATTATCGGAGAATCTGTGGAAGATGATCTGGTAAATGAAATATTCAGCAAATTCTGTATGGGTAAATAAAAAATAATTTGCAGATTGTAAATGTGAAAGAGAATCATTCAAAATCTTATATGAGTTGAGGACAGAAAAATGGAAGAGAAGAAGATTCCGTATGTACAGGAAGAATATGATGTGGTTGTAGTAGGAGCCGGACATGCCGGATGCGAGGCAGCATTGGCGTGTGCAAGACTCGGACTGGAAACAATTATTTTTACCGTGAGTGTAGACAGTATAGCGATGATGCCGTGTAATCCGAATATTGGAGGAAGTTCCAAGGGACATCTGGTTCGTGAAATCGATGCGCTCGGTGGTGAGATGGGAAAAAATATCGATAAGACATTTATCCAGTCTAAGATGTTAAATAAATCCAAAGGTCCAGCCGTTCATTCACTGCGTGCGCAGGCAGATAAAATGAATTACAGTATGGAGATGCGGAAAACACTTCAGAATACCGATCATCTTACCATCCGTCAGGCAGAAGTTTCTGAAATTATCACGGAAACAGCAGCGCTGGAAAATGGAAAAGAGATTCAGAAAATAACAGGCGTGAAAACGTTTTCAGGTGCGGTTTATCATTGTAAAGCAGTCGTATTGTGCACGGGAACTTATCTTCGCGCAAGATGTCTGACCGGTGAGATGATCACATACACCGGACCAAACGGTCTGCAGGCAGCCAACCATCTGACAGATTCCCTGAAAGCGCATGGAATTGAAATGTTCCGTTTTAAGACAGGAACACCTGCACGAATTGACAAAAGATCTGTTGATTTTTCGAAAATGCAGGAGCAAAAGGGAGATGAGAGAGTTGTACCTTTTTCCTTTACAACTAATCCTGAAGATGTGCAGATCGATCAGGTTTCCTGCTGGCTGACTTATACAAATGAGAAAACACATGAGATCATCCGGAATAACTTAGACCGTTCTCCGATTTATGCAGGAATTATTGAAGGTACAGGACCAAGATACTGTCCTTCCATTGAAGATAAGGTTGTAAAATTTGCGGATAAGGACAGACATCAGATTTTTATTGAACCGGAAGGAATAAATACGAATGAGATGTATGTTGGTGGAATGTCCTCCTCTTTACCGGAAGATGTTCAGCATGAGATGTACCGCACCTTGCCGGGACTTGAACATGTGAAAATTGTCCGTAATGCTTATGCGATTGAGTATGATTGTATCAATCCAAATCAGTTGTATGCTACTCTGGAATTTAAAAATATCAAAGGACTGTTTTCCGGTGGTCAGTTTAATGGAAGCAGTGGTTATGAGGAGGCTGCCTGTCAGGGGTTAGTTGCAGGAATCAATGCAGCCATGAGTATTCTCGGAAAAGAGCCGCTGATATTAGATCGCTCCGAGGCTTATATAGGAGTTTTAATTGATGATCTTGTGACAAAAGAAAATCATGAGCCGTATCGCATGATGACTTCCCGTGCGGAATACCGTTTGCTGCTTCGTCAGGATAATGCCGATCTCCGTTTATCAAAAAAAGGATATGAGATTGGTCTGATCTCACAGGAGCGTTATGACTGGATCTGTCAGAAGGAAGTATTGATCCAGAAAGAGATTGAACGTGTTGCCGGAGTTAAGATCGGTGCTAATAAAGAGGTTCAGGCTCTTTTGGAAAGTTACGGAAGTATTCCATTAAATACAGGAACAACTTTAACAGAACTCATTCGCAGACCTGAACTTGATTATGAGAAATTAGCTCCGATTGATAAGGAAAGACCTGAGTTGCCTTATGATGTAGTTGAACAGGTTAATATCAATATCAAGTATGATGGTTATATCGTGCGTCAGATTAAACAGGTAGAGCATTATAAAAAATTGGAAAATAAAAAAATAGCAGAAGATTTTGATTATGATGAAGTACCAAGCCTCCGTATTGAAGCCAGACAGAAGTTAAAACTTTACAGACCGTTATCAATTGGCCAGGCATCGAGAATTTCAGGAGTCTCCCCGGCAGACATTTCGGTGCTTTTGGTTTATATGGAGCAGATGAAATATCATAAAGGAAATATAAAATGACATATAATTTAGAAAAATTTTTAAAAGGTCTGGAAGAACTTCAGATTGAATTAAGCGATAATCAGATACAGCAGTTTATCAGATATTATGAGATGCTGGTGGAAAAAAATAAAGTTATGAATCTGACTGCAATCACAGAATTTGATGAAGTCATTGAAAAACATTTTCTGGACAGTCTCTCCCTGATCAAAGTGTATGATCTCAAAAAAGAAGTTTCAGTGATGGACATGGGAACCGGCGCCGGATTTCCTGGGATTCCTTTGAAAATTGCATTTCCAGATCTGAGGATGATACTTGCTGATTCTCTGAATAAAAGAATCTTATTTTTACAGGAAGTGATAGAGGAACTTGGATTAAAAGGGATCGAAGCACTTCATGCGAGAGCGGAGGAGCTTGGAAAAAATAAGGAATACCGTGAAAAGTTTGATCTGGTTGTCTCAAGGGCAGTTGCAAACCTTTCTTCTTTAGAAGAGTATTGTATTCCATTTGTAAAATCAGGTGGAACCTTTATTTCTTACAAATCCGGTGAAATTGAAGAGGAAGTTGCTAATGCAAAAAATGCAACATTTTTGCTTGGAGGAAAAATAAAAGAAGTCTATAAATTTGATCTGTATGAGCAGAAAAGATCGTTTGTCGTGATCGATAAGGTGAAGGGAACACCGAAAACTTATCCGAGAAAAGCCGGAACACCGACAAAGGCACCTTTGTAAAATGGATGGTTACAAGATTTATATCATCATTGGATAATAAATCACTGGATGAAAAAACTCCTGCCTTTTCATGATGCAATAAATGTTTTCACAGTTTATCGTAAACGTGTTTATCATGCATCATGAAAAAGGCAGGAGTTTTTATGTTCTATTTTGTAAATGATCTTATTTTAAAAACATGTCAATTGTTTCCACAAATTTATCGGCAACTTCCAACTGAGGATATTTTTTACAGTTGGATAAGTATACGATTTCATTTCCGGAGTTTGTCTTTTTATAAGAATCAGCAATTGCGATAGCATCTTTCATGTTTCGGCTTTCAATCACATAAATTGGTGTTTCTAATTTTTTCAGCGCATGTTCGATACTGTTCTTTGTGTAATTTGCTTCCATGCTTGCCATTAAATATTTACCATGACTGAAATTCATGTGGGCTGCTTCGTAATATGCGTCGATCAATTTGGAAGAAACGAGCTGTGGTCTTGCATAATATTCCTCACGGAAATACTTGGTGATGTTGGTATTGCTCACTTTGATATTGTAAAGGAAGGTTCCAATCACAGGGAGTTCCAATAAAGTTTTTTTCACAGATGCATATTTATCGGTTGTAATATGAAGCTCTTTCAAAGAAGTCGGATTGATTGCAATAATAGAATTTGCAAGATCTTTATTCATATTGCAAGCCAATGTTACGAATGAAATAGATTCATTCGATGCAACAATATCTGGTTTTTCTTCAATCACATTTTTGATAAAATCAGTTATAAGCTGAACATATAAATAATTGGTGTAAGTTAAGTATGGTTTTGCAGAGCGTCCGCATCCAAGTAAGTCCAATGTGTAGACAGTATGTTTCTTTTCCAGTTTACGGATTACTTTGCACCATTCATAAGAAGAACTGACCGGATCCAGATCATGAATCAGCAATAACGGACTACCTGATCCGCGTCTGGTATAATAAATCTGTCCATTTTTCCAATCATAAAAATTGCCGTTTTCGGATTTTAAAATATTCTTGATATCGGCTGTCATATTAATAAATCTGTTAACAAAATGGATTGTTCCAGCGGCAAGAGCTGTCAACAGAAAAAAATGTTTAATATTCTTTTTCATAAAAACCTCCTCATTTATTTTATGATCATTAAAAAATGTATTTGATATAATTGAAAAATCGTTTCACCATTTCATAATCATAAATCTTTATTTAATAATATTATATCCGCTTTTTATAACATATACAAATTAATTTTTGAAAAATCATTCATTTTTTTTACATATTTTGAAAATTTTAATTTACTTAAAAAATAATATAACTATAACTGTAGTATAATTGTTTTTAAAATAATGATATGGTATAATGTGCGTATGCAATGAGCAGTGCCATAGACAGAGAAAATAGTTTGTGACTGCTTGCAGGCAAAAAACTATTTTATTTGTCTATGATAGGGCGAATGCCCGTCAGCCAGGAAAATCTTTGATTTTTCTGGCGTGCACGGCGGACTGTGGTTCATGACATAATATGCGGCAATGAGCAGTGCCAATCGAGGATAGCAGCTTTATTAATGATTACTCAAAAGTAAAGGAACAAGTGATTATGGTTATAGAATATTTACAGCAAATAAAAGATTCTTATTTCGAACAAAAACATGCATTGGAAAAACAGTTAAATTTATTAGAAATTCAATTAAAAGAAAATACTGGAATGATAAAAATGTTGGAGGAAACAAATGATTCGTGCTATGAACTGTTTACACCTAGAAATGTTAATTCAAAGAATAAAGCTAAAATTAATGAACTGATGGAAGAACAGAAAAGTATCAATGAGTCTATAGATAATTTGAAAAATTCTATCAAAGAATATTCTAGTAAAATCGAACAATTAGATCAGATAGTGGAAGAAGAAAATCGAGAAATTGAAATTGTTCAAGAATATACGGAGGCAATGACACTACAGAATATAGTAAGTGAAGATGAAAAGATAGAATCATCGGAAGATAATTTACTTGATAGTATGATGAATATTTTGAACCGGGTGGAGTTATGCAGCCAGTTGATTGATATTGATCCAGTTCGATGCAGATTGGAATTAAGTTCTGTTATGAAAATTCTTACTGATCTGATTGAAGAAAAAGATGAATCGGATTTTTGAAATATATATTCTAAAAGAGACACTTTTCCCAATTAAAATAAATTCATAAATCTATTAGGTAGATAAATTATATATAAAGGAAAAACACATATGAGTAACAAAATATATAAGAGTAAGATGAAAGACGAAAATAGATTACTTGGAAAATTTGTGAATATATCATTAATCGCATTATCAATTATATTTGTGTTATTATTTTTGAAAATAATAGTAACAGAAATATCATTTCATAAAATGATTGCGGAAATGGTTGAGGGGATTGATTATTACATTGAAGATATAGTAATAACAGATAAGGAAACTGTAGAGGACTATAATGGTTCAGAATCAGGATCAACGAATTATTTCTTTTACTATGGACATGATACTGATAAGCGGATGCAAGTAAATCAAAAAGTGTATTCTCAATATAATGTAGGAGATATGTTTCCAGCTTATACAAAGGATCATTATTATTATGGTTCAACAATTAATTCGGTTTTGCCAAAAACTGAGTATAAAAACAATGAATTAAGTAAAGCCGGTATTGTAACAATCGGTTGTCTAATTCTATTACTGCTTATATATAAATGGATTGATAATTTAGGAAAAAAGACAAACAATAAATAGCCAAGACTGTAAAATGTTTCACGTGAAACATTTTACGGTCTATTTTATATTTTAACAATATTTAGTGGGTTCTTATAATATGAAATACTATAGTTTGAAGTGACACAATAAAAATATGAATGTTTCACGTGAAACATTTTTGGATAATTAATCATAGCATTTGAAATATAGAAGTGTTATAATATACAACGTAGAAAAAAATAACGAAAATATTTGTTTATAAAATAGTAAATTATCCGGCTATTATGAAATAAAAATTGATCATATCATGAAGCACAAATCTATGATCATTATCTATACCCGCTTCGCCCGGTAGATTATATCATACACAAAAAAGTATGTGATTCACAGAGCAGTCTTTATTTATATTATAATAAGAAAAAATAATAGCTAATAACAGAACTATGGGAAAGGAAAATATAATGGGTAGAATTATAGCAGTAGCAAACCAAAAAGGTGGTGTTGGTAAGACAACAACAGCAATTAATCTGGCTGCTTGTCTTGCGGAAGCAGGAAAAAAAGTATTAACAATTGACCTTGATCCACAGGGAAATATGACAAGTGGACTTGGAGTAGATAAAAACGAAGTGGAAAATACCGTTTATGAGTTAATGCTTGATGAATGTTCCATTAAAGAAAGTATGACGGATACAGTTATAGACGGGATGAAAATAATTCCATCAAATGTGAATCTTGCCGGAGCTGAAATCGAATTATTAGGTATTCCAGAAAAGGAATACATATTAAGAAATGCTGTTGATTATATCAAAGAAGATTATGATTTTATTGTAATTGATTGTCCGCCATCTTTAAATATGCTGACAATTAACGCAATGACAACTGCAAACTCTGTCCTGGTTCCAATTCAATGTGAATATTATGCGCTGGAAGGATTGAGCCAGTTAATACATACCATTGATCTTGTACAACAAAGATTAAATCCAAATCTTTTGATTGAAGGAGTTGTCTTTACAATGTATGATGTGCGTACAAATCTTTCCAATCAGGTAGTTGAAAATGTAAAAAATAATTTAGACGCAAAAATATATGATACACTGATACCAAGAAATATTCGTCTGGCAGAGGCACCATCTTATGGACTGCCAATTAATTTATATGATTCTAAATCTGCCGGAGCAGAAAGTTACCGTTTACTTGCAAAAGAAGTAATAGATAGAAAGGATATTTAAAACATGGCAACCGCAAAGAAAAATGGATTAGGCAAGGGACTTGATTCACTTATTACTAATAAAGTAAATACTACAAAAACAACAGCAACAACAAAACCAGCTACTAAAAAAGATGAAAAAGTAGTGGAAGGTGTACTTGTTAATATCAATAAAGTAGAGCCAAACAGAGAACAGCCAAGAAAAAATTTTGATGAGGATGCACTTTTGGAATTAGCAGAGTCTATCAAACAGTTTGGAGTTTTACAACCATTACTTGTACAACAGAAAGATGATTACTATGAGATCATTGCCGGTGAAAGAAGATGGAGAGCTGCCAAGCTTGCTAATTTAAAAGAAGTTCCTGTTATTATCAAAAAGTTGACAGAACAGGAAGTTGTAGAAATTTCACTTATTGAAAATATCCAGCGTGAAAATTTAAATCCAATTGAAGAAGCAATTGCATATAAAAGACTTTTAACAGAATTCAATTTAAAACAGGATGAAGTTGCGGAACGTGTATCTAAGAGCAGAACAGCAGTAACAAACTCCATGCGTTTATTGAAATTAAATGAAAAAGTTCAACAGATGGTAATTGATGATATGATTTCTACCGGTCATGCAAGAGCATTACTTGGTATTGATGATCTGGAAAAACAGTACACAATTGCCCAGCAGATATTTGATGAAAAATTAAGTGTACGGGAGACAGAAAAATTAGTCAAAAAAATTCAGCAGGAAAAAAATCAGAAAGATACAGAAAAAAATAAAAAAGTAGATCCAAAATTAGAAGCAATCTGTCATGACCTGGAAGAGAAGATGAAAGGAATTTTAGGAACAAAGGTTGCTATTAATCAGAAGGATAACAAAAAAGGAAAAATTGAAATTGAATATTATTCCATGGATGAACTGGATCGCATTATGGATTTGTTCAGAACTATAGAAAAATAATAGAGTATTTTTATAAAAATCGATTCAATAAAAATAAGTTCGTTATATGAAACAGCAGAAGGAGAAAAAATGATTTCACAGTATTTAGGATTTGATTCAGATTATATTATCATTGGACTGGCAGCACTTGTTTTAATACTTATTATTTTAATGATTATAAATGTAGTTCAAATGAGTAAATTGAAAAAGAGCTATAAGATTTTTATGAAAGGAAAAAATGCAAAAAACTTAGAGGATACACTTATTAAAAGGTTAAATCAGGTAGATGATCTGATAAATGCAAATTCCGCAAACGAAAAAAATATAAAAACCTTATTCCAGAACATGCAGAGAACTTATCAGAAAATGGGACTTGTAAAATATGATGCATTTAATGAGATGGGTGGCAAGCTGAGTTTTTCTCTGGCAATGCTTGATGTAAAAAATAATGGATTTATCATTAATGCGATGCACACAAGAGAGGGCTGTTATACTTATATTAAAGAAATCATTGATGGAAATTCAGTGATTGTTTTATCTGGTGAAGAACAGGAAGCATTAAACAACGCAATGGGTGAAAATAGCGTTGCAAAATAGAAAGACATATTATATAATAAAATCCGTCTTGTAAATAATAAAATTGGTTTACATAATTCAAAAAAATAAATTGGAAAGGAGGATAGTAGTATGCACAAATTTTTAAGATCAGTCGGTTTTTCAAAAATCACAAAAGAAGAGCTGAATGATATTTTTCAAAAAATAATAGAGAGACCAATGCTGCAGAAAGTGGCAGAGGATTCCGAAGGTAATGAGTTTGCAGAACTCTCTATTGAGTTTGGCGATTTCTTTGGACTGTCTTTGAGAGGAACATTTAATGAGAATGATTCTTTTGAGATGAGCTACTACTATCCTTATTTTTGTGGTAATAAAATTTCAACAACGGAACAGATTGATATTGAAAAACATGCGGAAAAAGAATCTTATGCCGGAATCTGTGATGAGGTAAGACTTGGTGTTACATTGATTTTTTATTTGCAGAATGTGGCGGATTATCTTGTTGTGAAAAATAATAAATTTTACATGAGTCAGGCAAATGGAACAGTGCTTGCTGCACTTTCTACAGAAGGAAAAATTTTACTTCCAATTAACAAAGATGAACATAAGCAGAAGCTGACAGAACAGACTATGAATGAAAGAAATGGATTGATCGCTGCAGCCAGAAAGGGAGATGAAGATGCTATCGAGAATCTGACTTTGGAAGATATCGACACTTATTCCCTTCTTTCAAGACGTGTACAGCATGAAGACATTTTGAGTATTGTGGATTCTTACTTTATGCCTTATGGAATTGAAAGTGATCAGTATTCCATTCTTGGTGAAATCATGGATTGCAGGCTATTGCAAAATTCGTATACAGAAGAAAATGTTTATGCGATAGATATCAAATGTAATGATGTAGAATTTCCAATCTGCATCAATCAGAAAGATCTGATTGGTGAACCAGCAGTTGGAAGAAGGTTCAAAGGAAACATCTGGTTACAGGGAAGTATTAATTACAGAGATTAGTGATTCTTACAAAATCACTAATCTGATGAAAGAAAAAGATTGAACTTCTCTGATAGTTGGAATATAATAAACAAGTATCTGTTCTCATAGTTAAATGGATATAACAAGTGCCTCCTAAGGTTCAATCATGGTTGAGACTTATGGAAGTTGGAAAGTGATAAGTCAGAGTTCGATTCCAACAGGGATTGACCTGAATGTCAAAATAAGATACAATGGAAATTCATCACAAGAGTGATTGAATTCA
>ERZ1035025.491-NODE-491-length-26551-cov-19.827483_pt1 | contig 26551 bp, 23 predicted proteins | sample MGYA00520619_ERZ1035025 | MGnify/ENA primary metagenome ERZ1035025 (study PRJEB33766, sample SAMN09781742) | gut metagenome | biome: gut microbiome | host: Homo sapiens | place: Madagascar | study: EMG produced TPA metagenomics assembly of the PRJNA485056 data...
ATAAATTGATAAATAAATATGTGATATGATAAATATTTGATTGGGCAACAGATGAAAGAAGAAACTCTAACATACTGTAAAATATTTACATGGAATATATTAGCAATTATAAAGATAAATGTCAATATAAAAAGATAGACAGTCAATAAAACATAAGATATACTAAAAACAACTTTTACATAAAGGTATTAAAACAGATGAAGAGTGGTAAGAAAAATTCTCAGAATGTCAAGGAAACCTTGACATTCTTTTTTAATTCAACTATAGTAGTCCTAGATAGGAACACGAGGTGAAAGTGATGGATAATGTAGAGCGTCTGATGGAGTTTGGACTCACAAGACACGAAGCCAGTCTTTACATTTTACTGACACTGGAAGGAAGCCTTAACGGATACGAGGCAGCCAAGCAAAGCGGGATTTCAAGATCCAATGCTTACAATGCGCTTGCAGGTCTGGTAGACAAAGGTGCAGCCTATATACAAGAGGAAGATACAGTTCGTTACACACCGGTTGCGATTGAAGAATTCTGCAGCAATAAGATCCGGCATCTGGAACAGAAGAAGACAGAATTGATCGCAGAACTTCCAGGTAAACGGAAGAACGAAGGCGGATATCTAACGATCAAAGGCGAAGAACACATTTGCGATAAGATTATCGACATGCTGCTTCGTGCAGAAGAACGAGCGTATATCTCTGTATACAACGAACGACTGGAGATGTTCCGGGAATACTTAGAGAAGATGGTAAGTGAGGGCAAGAAAGTTGTGATCATAACGAATGAACCATTCGAATTAAAAGGAGCAACTGTTTATCTGACAGAATGTAAAAAAGAACAGATCCGGCTGATCACGGATTCCAAAGACGTTTTAACAGGTGCGATCACGAACCGCTATGAGGCAACCAGCCTGTATTCCAGCAATAACAATCTGGTGGAAGTATTTAAAGATGCACTGGCTAATGAGATACAACTATTAAAAATGCAATAATATACAAAAAGTATAAAAGAAAGGAACTAATCATCATGGCAAAAGTACCATTTGTAACAAAAGAACAGTTAGACGAGATCGTAAAGAAATATTCAACTCCATTTCATTTATATGATGAAAAAGGAATCCGTGAAACAGCAAGAGGATTATACAAAGCATTTTCATGGAACAAAGGATTTAAAGAATATTTCGCAGTAAAAGCAACACCAAACCCAACAATCTTAAAGATTTTAAAAGAAGAAGGATGTGGAACAGACTGCTCATCTTTAACAGAACTTATGATGTCAGACCGTTGTGGATTCGACGGAAGCGAGATCATGTTCTCTTCTAACGATACACCAGCAGAAGAATTTATCCTTGCAAAACAGTTAGGTGCAACAATCAATTTAGATGACATTACACATATCGAATTCTTAAAAGAATGTGCTGGAATTCCAGAAAAGATTTCATGCCGTTACAATCCAGGTGGAGTTTTCGCATTAGGAACAGACATCATGGATAACCCTGGAGATGCAAAATACGGAATGACAACAGAACAGATCTTTGAAGCGTTCAAACAGTTAAAAGAACTTGGGGTTAAAGAATTCGGAATTCATTCTTTCCTTGCAAGTAACACAGTTTCCAATGAATATTATCCAACACTTGCAAAACAGTTATTTGAATTAGCAGTGAAATTAAAAGAAGAAGTTGGAGTTCATATCGGATTCATCAACTTATCTGGTGGAGTCGGAATCCCTTATCTTCCAGATCAGAAAGGAAATGATATTGCAGTCATCGGTGAAGGTGTACACAAAGTATATGATGAAGTATTAGTACCAGCAGGAATGGGAGATGTGAAGATCTTTACAGAACTTGGACGTTATATGCTTGCACCAAACGGAGTGTTAGTAACAAAAGCGATCCATGAAAAACATACACATAAAGAATATATCGGTGTTGATGCGTGTGCAGTTAACTTAATGAGACCTGCAATGTATGGAGCATACCATCACATTACAGTTATGGGCAAAGAAAATGAACCAGCGGATCATGTATATGATATCACAGGATCACTTTGCGAGAACAATGACAAATTTGCAATCGATCGTAAATTACCAAAGATCGACATGGGAGATCTGTTAGTGATCCACGATACAGGAGCACACGGATTTGCAATGGGATATAACTATAATGGTAAATTAAAATCTGCAGAAATCTTATTAAAAGAAGATGGAACAACACAGATGATCCGTCGTGCAGAAACACCAGATGATTACTTTGCAACACTGAAGGGATTTAATTTCTAAAATAATTCAAAGATCCAATATAAGATGTTCCAAAGCAGGGCAAGTATAGTAGATTCTATACTTGCCTTTTTGGTGCTTTGCGAGTAAATTATATACAAAGAGGAAATCGTACAAAAGAAACACAGCATTTCAAAGGCGAAAGGCGTACACAGACAGGAGAAGATATATGAATTTATTTGACATCGTAGGACCAGTGATGGTCGGACCGTCGAGCTCCCACACAGCAGGTGCTGTAAGGATTGGACAGGTATCAAGGCATTTGCTTGGAGAATCAGTAAAAGAAGCAAAAATACTATTACATGGTTCATTTCTGGCAACTGGAAAAGGCCATGGTACAGACAAAGCATTAGTTGCGGGATTACTAGGAATGTCGGCCGATGACATTCGGATTCCAGACAGTTTTGAGATCGCAAAAGAATCCGGAATGAAATTTGAGATCGGAAAGATTCAGTTAAAAAATGCACATCCAAACAGTGTAAAGTTATTATTGGTTGGAGAATCTGGAAGAAATCTTGAGATTGTAGCCTGTTCGTTAGGCGGAGGGAGAATTAAGATCTGCACGATCGATGGACTGGAAGCGAATTTTAGCGGAGAATATACAACGCTAGTCGTACACAACGATGACCAGCCGGGACATGTAGCAGAAGTGACATCAATGCTTGCACATAAATCAGTGAATATTGCGAGCATGCAGTTATATCGGGATCACCGAGGTGGAAGTGCAGTCATGGTCATTGAATGTGACAAAGAAATACCAGAAGAAGGCCTGAACTTCTTGGAACGTCTGGAAGGAATTCAGAAAGTTACATATCTTGCAAAGATGAAGGAGGATTAGCCGATGGGATTTACATCAGTAGAAGAAATCGAAACAAGAGCGAAAGCACAGGGTTGTCAGTTATGGGAAGCAATTTTACATGATGATATGACAGAACGACAGGCAGACCGTCTCGAATCTATTGGCAAGATGAGCAGTATGTATCTGGCAATGAAAGAAGCCAATGATAGTTACGATAAAGATTTAAGATCGAGAAGCGGGCTATCCGGTGGTGACGGTGAGAAGATGATGGAAGAAGTCAGAAAAATGCAGAATCTAACGGGTGAATTTGTCGGAACTGTCATGGCAAATGCATTAAAAATGGGAGAATCTAACGCTTGTATGAAACGAATCGTAGCAGCTCCAACAGCAGGGGCTTGCGGGGTATTGCCAGCAGTTTTGATCACTTATGAAGAATTTCATAAAGTACCAGAAGCAAAAATGTTAGAAGGAATGTACATTGCAGCCGGAGTTGGACAGGTTATTGCGGAAAGAGCCTGTATTGCCGGAGCACAAGGCGGTTGTCAGGCAGAGATTGGATCAGCATCCTGCATGGCAGCGGCGGCCATCACCTATATCCGTGGAGGCAGCACAAAACAGGTTTTTGACGCAGGTGCATTTGCATTAAAATCACTGTTAGGACTGGTATGTGATCCATTGGGTGGACTGGTAGAAGTCCCATGTATCAAAAGAAATGTGATCGGATCTGTGAATGCGATCACAGCTTCCGATATGGCAATGGCAGGCATCGAAAGCAAAGTACCATTAGATGAAGTTATTGATGCCATGTCAGAAGTCGGCGATCTTCTGCCATGTTCTCTAAAAGAAACAAGTCAGGCAGGACTTGCCCAGACAGAAACTGGGAAAAGATATATGCCAGAACAATAATATAAGCTAATAAGATAAAATATTTGTGAGTAAAGGAAGGAAATAAAAATGATAGAAGTATGTTGTGGAAGCTTCGAAGATGCCATGATGGCAAGCGAATGTGGAGTCAAAAGAGTTGAATTGAACAGTGCGTTAAGCTTAGGAGGGTTAACTCCATCTTTAGGAAGTTTGATCATGATCAAACAATACAGTGATATTGAGGTTGTATCAATGGTAAGAGCCAGAGCAGGAGGATTTAACTATACAAACTATCAGTATGAACAGATGTTGGAAAACTTGAAGCTGTTATTAGCATATGGAACAGATGGAGTATCTTTCGGCTTTTTAAATGAAGACCGTACGATTAACAAAAATCGTTGCCAGGAATTTTTGGATAATATCAAAAATGAAGGACGCAAAGCAACATTTCACAGAGCATTTGATTGTGCAAGAGATCCATATGAGGCAATCGAAACACTGATCGATCTGGGATTTGATCGTCTTTTGACAAGTGGACAGGAGGCAACGGCGGAAGAAGGAATCCATCTGCTTTCTGATCTTCAGAAAAAATATGGAAATCAGATTGAGATCATCGCAGGAAGCGGAGTCAATGAAAATAATGCAGAAAAGATCATGAAAGAAACAGGAATCAAACAACTTCACAGTACATGCAGAGGCTGGGGTGTTGATGCGACAGGAATGGGAGAGAGAGTATCTTTCCAGGTGTCAGATGAAGATGGTGATCGATATCGCAGCGTGTCTGTGGATAGGATTAGGAAATTTGTGGAAATCTGTGGATAAAAATTAATTTAAAAATGCAGTAGACTTTGCGTATGTTGTGATATACTAAATATAACAAAAAGCAAAGGAGGATTTGGCTATGAGGATGTACGATCTGATATTAAAGAAACGTCATGGGGAGTCTTTGACTGGAGAAGAAATAAGGTGGATGATCAGGGAATATACGAATGGGGATATTCCGGATTATCAGATGTCTGCGATGTTGATGGCGGTCTGTTTTCAGGGGCTTGATAAGGTGGAAACTTACGAGTTTACGATGGCGATGGCACAGAGCGGGGAGATGCTGGATCTTTCAATGATTCATGGAATTAAGGTGGATAAACATAGTACGGGAGGAGTTGGTGATAAGACGTCTCTTGCATTGACACCGATCGTTGCATCGCTTGGAATACCAGTTGCTAAGATGTCTGGGCGCGGGCTTGGGCATACAGGTGGTACGATCGATAAACTTGAGAGTATTCCAGGGTTCTCAACACAGTTGACGGATGAGGAGTTTGAAGAACAAGTGAATTCGATCGGTATTTCTATTATGGGACAGACGAAGGATCTGGCGCCTGCAGATAAGCTTTTGTATGCATTAAGAGATGTCACAGCTACAGTTGATCAGATTTCCTTGATCGCAAGCAGTATCATGAGCAAGAAACTGGCAGCTGGAGCGGATGCGATACTTCTTGATGTGAAGACAGGAAGTGGAGCATTTATGAAAGAAGAATCTGATGCAATAGCACTTGCACAGGAGATGGTAGATATCGGGAAGAGTGCCGGACGAAAGATGACAGCTGTGATCACAAATATGGATGAACCTCTTGGAATGGCAGTTGGAAATATCTTAGAAGTTAAGGAAGCGATTGAAACATTAAAGGGAAATGGCCCAGCAGATTTTGTAGAATTAGTGGAGACATTGGCATCCTATATGTTGATCCTTGGTGGAGTTTCCAGTGATTTTGAAGGGGCAAAAGCGAAAGTAAGACAAGTTATTCAAAATGGAAAAGCGCTTGATAAGTTAAAACAGTTTGTGGCAGCACAGGGTGGTGATACAAGCTATATTGACCATCCAGAATTATTTGAACAAGCATCTGTCATAGAAGAGATCAAATCTGATCAGGATGGTTTTGTTGGAAGCATTAATGCACAGGAAATGGGAATCTGTTCTTTGATTCTTGGCGGTGGAAGAGAAACCAAAGACAGCAAGATCGATCCAGCTGTTGGACTTGTTTTTTCAAAGAAAGTTGCAGATCAGGTGAAAAAGGGAGATGTTCTTGCAACAATTTATGGAAATGATCCAGAAAAAGTAAGACAGGCAGTCGAGCATTTTAAGAAAAATTACCGTATAACAGAAGAAAGACCAGACAAACCAGCAATGATCCGAGAAGTATTATCCTAAGTGTGTCTGCATAAAATGATAAAAAAGGACGATATTTATGCGTCAAAAAAATTTTTGTATCAGGTTATATTGTATTTTATGTATCATTTTGTGCACTATATTAGCAGGATGTATTAAGAAAGGAGAAAATGGGCAAAGGAAGAAGATTGTCTATGTTGTTTGTAAGAGGAGTGTGGTACCAACACATCTTGGAGAATTGATCGATGAACAGAAAAAAGAGCCGTTTCATTTTACATATACAACAGGAGAATTTACTTATTATGTTATAGGTTATGGAAGACAGCAGGGAAATGGATATAAGATTAAAGTAAATGAATTTAGTACAGATCAGTCACATATTTATATTGATACAACTTTGATTGGGATTACAAAAGAGCACCAGAAAGACGGAAAATCCTATCCATATATCGTGCTAAAAAGCCAATTTTATGAAAAAGATGTGATTTTTCACTAAAATTATAAAAAGTTTAGAATAGTTTTATTGATTTATAAAATTAGAAAACATATAATGGTGCTTATGAATCAAAGGAGGATCTGACATTTGAATAATCAACAGAATAATAAAAATGATAAGAATGACAAAGATAACAAGAAGAAAAATGCCAAGATTCTGGCTGTTTTTCTTGTAGTTTCTATTCTTGGAACGATCTTTTTCAATTCTATCATCACAAAATGGAGAAATGGAACCGAGACAACGATTTCATACAATAAATTTGTCACAATGGTTGATAAAGATCAGGTAAAGAGTGTAAAGGTTACAGACACTCAGTTAAAAGTAACACCGAAAAAGGAAGGAAATCCTTTTTACAAAACAACGTATACAGTACAAAGGATCAGCGGAGATTATGAATTAGTCAATCGTCTGATCAAGAGTAAGATCGCGTTTGAACAGGAACCAGAAGATCCGATGGATACGTTTTTGTCAGTAGTGATCAGTCTGATTCCTACATTATTGATTTTTGGATTCCTTGTCATGATGATGCGAAGAAGCAGCGGTATGATGGGGGTTGGAAAATCCAATGCCAAAGTATATGTTGAGAAGAAGACAGGAGTGACATTTGCAGATGTTGCCGGGCAGGGAGAAGCGAAGGAGACACTGACAGAGATGGTAGATTTCCTTCATCATCCAGAACGTTATACAGAGATTGGTGCCAAGTTACCAAAAGGTGCTTTGCTTGTAGGACCTCCGGGAACTGGTAAGACATTGCTTGCCAAAGCGGTAGCCGGGGAAGCTGGAGTACCATTTTTCTCACTTTCCGGATCTGATTTCGTAGAGATGTTCGTCGGAGTCGGTGCATCAAGAGTCCGTGATCTGTTTAAACAGGCACAGCAGATGGCACCGTGTATCATTTTCATTGATGAGATTGATGCGATCGGTAAGAGTCGTGACAATGGAATGCATGGCGGAGGAAATGATGAGCGTGAGCAGACCTTAAATGCCTTGCTTGCTGAGATGGATGGATTTGACACATCTAAAGGTATCATTATCCTTGCGGCGACAAACAGACCAGAAGTCTTAGATAAAGCGCTTCTTCGACCAGGACGTTTTGACCGCCGAGTAATTGTAGAACGCCCAGATTTAAAGGGAAGAATTGAGACATTAAAAGTACACGCCAAAGATGTTAAGATGGATGAGACCGTTGATTTTGAAGAGATCGCACTTGCAACAAGCGGAGCGGTTGGATCTGATCTTGCAAATATGATCAACGAAGCAGCACTTGGAGCTGTCAAAGCAGGAAGAAAGGCTGTTTCCCAGAAGGACTTATTTGAGGCAGTGGAAGTTGTCATTGCAGGTAAGGAAAAGAAAGACAGAATCCTTGGTGATGAAGAGAAACAGATCGTTGCGTATCATGAAGTTGGTCATGCACTGGTTATGGCATTACAAAAAGAATCAGAACCGGTACAGAAGATCACGATCGTGCCTCGTACAATGGGAGCACTTGGATATACGATGCAGCGTCCGGAAGAGGAGAAGTATTTAAATAGTAAAGATGAGATGTTAGCAGATCTTGTATCATTCTTCGGTGGACGTGCAGCAGAAGAAGTGAAGTTTCATTCGATCACAACTGGAGCATCAAATGACATCGAACGTGCAACATCGATCGCAAGAGCCATGGTAACACAGTATGGTATGTCTGATGAATTTGGACTGATCGGATTGGAATCTATCACAAACCGATACTTAGATGGACGTGCAGTGATGAACTGTGCAGAGACAACGGCAGCGAAAATTGATGAAGTTGTCATGAAGATGTTAAAAGAGGCATATGCGAAAGCACTCACATATATTCGTGAAAATATGGACATTCTTGATGAGGCAGCACAGTTTTTGATCAAGCGTGAGACGATCACAGGAAAAGAATTTATGGAGATCTTCAATAAATACAAGAATCCTGAAAAAGAGTCTGACAAAAATGTATCAGAGACAGCAGAAAATGATACAGAAACTGACAAAAATATTCAGGAAAATGAAGCTGTCAAGGCTGACGAACCGGAAGTTGAGACTTCTAAAGCTGAGATAAAAGAAGATTCTGAGGTTAAAACAGAAGAGCCAGATACACAGACATTTAATACTGGATATGCTCAGTGGGTTGAAGATGACGACGATGAAGAATAGTAGATATCGTCTATAAGTAAAATAAAAAATGATAATAAAGAAAATGCGGAGACAAATAAGAAAGTCTCCGCATTTTTTCCATATAGCTGATATAAAAGGATGGCCGAAGATAAAAGTTATATTCTATCTCCAGCAAGTCCAGTTATGGCCTTAATCCCATTCCACCTTCTAAGGTGAGAGTTTCTCCGTTCATATATTTGAAATCAATACACAATTTCATTAATTATCTGACGATTTTGTTAATTTATTAATTAACGAAATTTGATAGAAAAAAACTATAATTATATATATCATAACGATATATACAAAATTTAAAGTATATTGTATGCATAAATTTGACAAAAATTGGGCAAAATGTTATAATATTAAAATCGTTATGCAGAATTATTAGAATATTCTGTATATGGAAGAGGTGAATTTATGACACAATTAGATCTTAACAGAGTACGCCAGTCTATTAAGAATCAGATTGGCAGCAAAATCAAGATTAGTGCAAACAGAGGACGACATAAATTTGTGACAGCCAAAGGAGTGATCACTCAGACATATCCAAATATCTTTTTGGTAGAACTGGAAAATACTGATGGGAATGATCAGAATAAGACAGTAAGCTTTAGCTATCAGGATGTGATCACAAGAGATGTCCGCATGATGCTTTTAGAAAACTAATGGATGATGCATAGAATCCTCCTTGTCTGAATATATTTGTATATACAGACAGGGAGGAATTTTTTTTATGGATTTTGATAAAAAGGAATTTTATGGGATCGTTGCGAAAGCAAAGAAACAGATGCAGATAACGATCGATCAGGATTGTAATGTGGCAGATACAAAACCAGATGTGGAAAAGATGATTCAGACAAGAGGAACAGTTAAAATACAGGAAACGGAAATGATGATCGATCGTATCAGGATCAAAGGAGAGTTTTTATTTCAGGGATTATATGGAACAAATGATCTTTCTACATTTTTAGAATCATTGGAATATGCATTGCCTTTTGAAGAATATGTACATATTGATGGAGTTCTGCCATCAGATTATGTAAAAGTAAAATATATGATTGATGATATTAATACCGTCTTGATCAATTCCAGAAAAATCAGTATCCGGGTATTGTTGACATTTTCATTTCAGGTTACAGAAGAAATGAAAGAAGAGGGGATCATTGCGATTCACGATGAAAATGTATCTGTTTTAAAAAAAGAAGTTCAGGTAACGGATCTGATTGTCAATAAAAAAGATATCGCAAGATTAAAAGAGGAATTAATACTTCCAGCCAATAAAGCAAATATTTATCAGGTCTTATGGACGCAGGTAGATATGGAAAATCTTCAGGCAAAGATTGCCGAGCATATGATCGAGATCCAAGGTTCTATGCATATATTTGTATTATACCTTGGAGAAGATGCCCAGATGCCGGTTCAGTATGTAAGATGGGAGATTCCGATAGATACTCAGCTGGAATGTTATGAATGTATGCCGGGAATGATCGGGAAGATCGGAATGATCCTTGGCGGCCAGCAGTTTGAGATAAGACCGGATGAAGATGGAGAAGAAAGGGTTATCTCTCTTGATGTAACGATTGACTGTGATATTAAGATTTATGAGGATCACAAAATTTCATATATAGATGATGGATACAGCATGGAACAGACCTTAATACCAGAATATCATATGTTTGATTTTGAAACGTTGATCGGCAAAAATCAGGCAGTGATGAAAGCAGGAAAGAGATTTCGGATGGAACAAGATCCGGGGAAACTTTTGCAGGTATTATCTGTAAAAGGAAGTGTTACGGTAGATGACGTAGAAATGACAGATCAGGGGTTAACCGTGGAAGGTGTGTGGATGGCAGATGTGTTATATCTTTCAACGGAAGATACAACACCTGTTATGAGCAGTTCTTATATGGAACCATTTATGTTTTTTGTGGAGGCAAAGAATCTTACGGGAAATGAAGACTATCAATTAGATGTAAGGGTTGACCAGATGACGGCTGTTCCGACTGAAGGCGGAGAAATCGAGATCAGGGTATCTGTTTTATTTGACTTTATATCCTTCTACAAGACAAGACAAAGAGTTATGGTGGATATAAAAGAAGAGCCATTGGATTATGAGAAAATAAGAGAGATACCAGGAATCGTAGGATATGTTGTAAAAGATGGGGATACCTTGTGGTCTATCGCAAAATCATATTTTACTACGGTAGAAAGCATCAGAGAACAAAATGAAGAATTAGGAGATATAAAACCGGGGGATAAACTTTTGATCGTAAAAGAAATAAGCATATTTCAGTAAATAAGGATTGCATTTTTTTCAGAACAATATTATAATATTCTGTATACAAGGTGTGAGATAGAAATTATTTCACATGAGATAAAGGAGCGCATATGGATAATAGTATTGTTCTGAAATCATATGGAAAGATCAACCTTGGTCTGGATGTCTTAAGAAGGCGTGACGATGGATACCATGAAGTACGCATGATCATGCAGACGGTTGGACTTTATGATCTGCTGACGATGAAGAAGATCAAAGATGATAAGATCAAGATGAAGTGTAATCTGCCATTTCTTCCGACAGATGAAAGGAATCTCGTATATAAAGCAGTAAAGATCATAAAGGATAAATATCATATCAAAGATGGAGTAGAGATCGATCTTAGTAAAAGAATTCCGGTAGCAGCAGGAATGGCTGGTGGAAGTTCCAATTGTGCAGCAGCATTAAAAGGAATGAATGAGTTATTTGATCTTGGATTATCTGTCGATGAATTATGCGAGATAGGGGTAACACTTGGAGCAGATGTTCCGTATTGCATCTGGGGTGGGACAGCACTTTCAGAGGGAATAGGAGAGAAACTTACAAGAGTTGATGCGATGCCGTCTTGCTATATTCTGATCGCCAAGCCAGGAATCAGTGTATCAACGGCATTTGTATACAAGAATCTTGATCTTGCAGGACTTTCAAGCCATCCGGATATCGATGGAATGCTTGAATGTTTAAAGCACAAAGATTTAGATGGAATTTGTGACCGGCTGGAGAATGTGCTGGAGACAGTAACGACAAAGGAATACCCGGTCATTGAGAAAGTGAAGAAACATCTGATGGATCAGGGAGCGATGGGAGCACTGATGAGTGGCAGCGGTCCAACGATCTTTGCAATATTTAAAGATAAGAAAACGGCAGACAATGCACTGGAATCACTACGAAGTATTGAGGACATTAAACAGGCATACGTAGTCAGACCGATACAATAAGAGAAGCAGAAGGAGAGAAACTATGAGCGATAAATTAAAAGTAAACATGAATGAATATCTTCCACTGAGAGATGTGGTATTTAATACATTACGTCAGGCAATCATTACAGGAGAATTTGCACCAGGAGAGCGTCTGATGGAGATTGCCCTTGCGAACAGATTAGGAGTCAGCAGAACACCAGTCCGCGAAGCAATCCGTAAACTGGAACTTGAAGGACTTGTAGTCATGATTCCAAGAAAGGGAGCAGAAGTTGCAAGAATCACAGAGAAAGATTTAAGAGATGTATTGGAAGTACGTTGTTCTTTGGAAGAATTAGCAGCAGAACTTGCAGCAGAACGTATGGATGATGAAGGAAAAGACAAGTTAGATCAGGCATTAAAAGAATTTGAAGAAGCCATCGAATCTGGAGATAATGCAGCAATCGCAGACAGCGATATGGAATTCCATGACATCATTTTCGATGCCACAGGAAACCCTCGTCTGATCCAGATCATCGGAAACTTAAGAGAACAGTTCTACCGCTATCGTCTGGAATATGTCAAAGATACTGATTACCATATCGTATTATTAAATGAGCATAAAGAACTTGTGAATGCGATCAAATCAGGTAAGAAAGAGGAAGCTCGTCAGATCATGAAGAAACATATTGTGAATCAGGAGATGACGGTGATCCGTAACATTAAGGAAGAGTATTAATAATAAAATAAAGTCTTTGAAGAATATAATAAATAATAACCAGTCTGAAACTCACTCTCGTTCGACTCGCACGTAGCGGACACTAAATTCGACAGCGACGATAAATCGTCACTGCTCATTAAGTGCCGACGTGCTCCTACGGTTTCAGACTGGTTATTATTTATTATATTCAGATTTTATTTGTTGAATACTATGGAAGTGAGAATTGGAGTGTATTGGATTCCAATTTAGAATGTGAGGCGCATTTGGTTCCAGGTTACGTTGCCGTGTGTGGATTCGGAGAGTCCTTCATTTATGAAGCCAAATTTTGCGTAATAGTGTACTAAGTGGTCTTTGCAGGTGAGGACCAGGCCTTTTCTGCCTTGTTTTTTTGCGTCTTTGATGGCGCGTTTTATTAATTGTCCTGCGTAGCCTTTTCTTCTGTAAGATGGAATCGTATTTACGCCAAAGATCATCTGCCATGCACCGTTTTCATTGTGTAGTTGTGCTTTTGCATACATTTCATCTGTCAGGTCTTTTTCGTCTGTGACAAAGCCGTCGACGAAGGCGATTAGTTTATCGTTGTCAAACATTAACCAGAAATGATCGGCATAGTATTTCAGGCGTTCTTCTAGTTCTTCTTTTGTTGCGGCTTCTGATTTTGGGAAGCATTCTGCTTCGACTGCTGTGACGGCTTCTAAATCGTTGATCGTTGCTGTTCTGATTTCCATTCTTGTTTCCTTTCCGGTCTTATATATTTTATTATATGTTTTTCATTATAGTATAGTGACTTCTGTAATTTCAGAGCATATTTCTTTTAAGATTATCACATAATAATCAAAAAAAGAAAAGAGGCATCGCATCATGGATCATTTCCACGGCCGGGATCATAAGTTAAAAGGGAATATTTCAAATGATATCAATGAAAATATAAATTATGTAAAGAAGGTCATGAAAGACTGTAATGATCTGATCGAAAAACAGTTTTTGATCGGAATGGAGCATGAGATTCGTCTGTATGTTGTGTACATGGATGGATTGGTTGATACAGAGATGTTACAGGAGTCGGTGATCAGACCATTGTTGTTAGATTCTTTTCCGCAGGAGAGAAGTGCGGTCAATGAATATGTGATCGAGTCGGCTGACTGGAAATGGATTGAGACGATGGAGGACGCTATGACGGCAGTGTTATCTGGAAATACGGTTTTATTTCTGGATGGAGAAGCAAGAGCAATCTTATTTTCGAGTAAATCATTTCCGACAAGAGGGGTGCAGAATGCCGATCAGGAAGTGGCGATCGTTGGGCCGAAGGACAGTTTTACGGAGAGTTTGAGGACGAATACGGCGTTGATCCGCAGGAGAATTCGAGATACAAGGTTGAAAGTGATCCAGAAACAGATTGGGACAAGAAGTAAAACGGACTACGCATTGATGTATATTGATGATTTAGTTCAAAAAGATATCTTAGATAAGATTCAAAAACAAATGGATAAAATCTGTGTGGATGGCATTTTTGATAATGGTATGTTAGAGCAATATCTGGAAAAAGACAGCAAAACACCATTTCCAACTTACCAGTTGACGCAGCGGCCGGATAAGGTGGCAAGCAGTGTGATGGAAGGGAGGATTGCGGTTGTTCTTGATAATTCCCCGATGGTTTTATTGTTGCCGGTAACGTTAAATGTGTTTTTTCAGGCGAGTGATGATTACTATAACCGGTGGGAAATTACGACATTCGTAAGGGTCTTACGTTATATTGCAGCAATCATTTCGGTAGGGCTTCCAGGATTTTATGTAGCAATCGCAGGATTTCATCCGGAAGTTCTGCCAACGCCGTTTTTGCTGGCGTTGATCTCTGCGAGAGAAGGGGTTCCATTTCCTGTGATCGTTGAGGTGTTGTTGATGGAATTATCGTTTGAATTATTAAGAGAAGCAGGTATCCGGCTTCCGGGACAGCTTGGGGGAACGATGGGGGTCGTTGGAGGGCTGATCGTTGGACAGGCAGCAGTTGATGCACATCTTGTCAGCACGATCGTAGTGATCGTTGTAGCATTAACTGCGATCGCAACATTTTCCATTCCGAATGAATTGTTTACCAGTGCATTTCGGTTGATGAAATTTTTCCTGATCATCATGTGTGCATTGTGGGGATTGTATGGATTTTTCTTAGGATTTCTGGCAATGTTTATTCATCTGTTTTATCTGGAAAATTACGGAGTGCCTTACGCACATCCAATGGTCGAAGAAAAAGGAAGATTATCCACAGCCTTTCAGGATTTTATGATACGTTATCCACTAAAAAGAATGAAATACCGCCCGGAATTTACGAAAGACGGGGCGAGAGTAAGGCAGAAGGAGGATAAAAATGAAAAATAGTTCACAGGCGATCACGGCAAGACAGGGAAATCGGATCATGATCCTTGAGATATTTTCTGCGGCGGCAATGTTTTTGCCGCAGGTCGCATTAACAAAATCGTATCATACAGGAATGATCGTGGTGCTCATTGCAAGTGTGTTCACAGGAATTTACCTGTATATTGTAGATCATATGGCGCAAGGCATTTCCATTGAAAATGTGTTAAAGAGATATCGTTTTGCAGCGATCATTTATTATGTGCGGTTTGTTATCAATGGAATATTTTTTTATTTATGTATCTTATATTTGACAAAGAAATACCTGCTTCCAGATAAATCGGTATATTTTATTGGCTTTCCATTGTTTATTCTGGCATATCTGATGAATCAGGGAGGTTTGACAAAACGAGGAAGAGTGATGGAAGGAATCTTCTGGTTTGTCTTGCTTCCGATGATCTTTGTGCTGGTTTTAAGCATCACAAATTTGTCATGGAATGAATTAGCGATCAGAAATTTTTATGGAATGGAATTGCTGAGAGGAAGCTTGCTTGTATTTGCTCTGCTTCATCCAATTGAGTTTGTCTGGTTTTACAGAGGAGATATGAAGGATGGGCCGATCCGTTTTCGATCCTTTGCAGGATTAGCAGTTTTGCTGCTGGGAGTATTTATCAGTACGGTTGGATCACTTGGAAAGAAACTAACGATGATCGATCCGGAACCAGTGATGTCTATGGCACAGGGCGTTGCAATGCCGGGAGGGATTATGGCAAGACTGGATCTTTTTTTGATCGCGTTTTGGATCGTTGGTGTATTTTGTGTTTTCAGTGGTTATTTGTTTTATGGAAATGAGAGTATCAAACATGCATTTTCAAAAGGAAGGATGCTAGGACTTATTTTGTCCTATGGCGGATTGTTTTTTTGCAGCAAATGGATCATGGAAGTATTTTCAAAATGGATCAAGAACAATTTTTACTTCTTTATTTATGGAAATCTGATCTTTGGACTGATCTTTCCGCTGATTTTATTTTGGGTATGGAGAAGGGAGCATAAAGATGAAAAAATATAAGATTGTTCTGATTCTACTTATGGCTGCACTTTGTATGCAAGGATGTCAAAAACGTCAGGATGTAGAAGATCAGAGTTTTGTATTAGCGATGGGATTTGAAAGAATCAATCAAAAGAAGATGTTAGTAAGATATTCGTATGCGGATTTTGACAAAGCACAAAGTGATGCAGGAACGAAAGTACCGTCAAGATCGGTGACGGTGCTCGCTGCATCTTTTCAGGATGCAAACAGGAAATGGAAACAATACAGAAGCAGTCAGTTAAATTTCGGTCATTTAAAAGTTGTCATTTTTGGAAATGGAAAAAAAGATCCAAAGATCATCAAAGAATTGATCAAAGAACCACAGATTGCAAAATCCGTTTATGTGTTAAAAACAGACCATGATCTTTCAGATATTTTTAGAAAAGAAGAGAAATTACCAGTATCTTTTGGAGAATATCTGTCAAAAAAACTAGAAACAAAAAACAGTCAGAATCTTACCCTTCAAAGGATTTACAGATAAAGGAAAAGCGATAAAAAGTTAATATTGACTTTACCATATAGCGGTGTTAAACTTGAAAAGCTACACTATATAGTGTGATAAATGAAATGATGATACTACATCTAGTATAAGATGAAATAAATAGAATAAATGGAAAAATCTGATAGGGAAGGGAGAATTATGATCAAGGTAATTAAAAAAGACGGAACAAAAGAAGAATTTAATGTACAGAAAGTTGTTGTAGCAGTCAACAAATCAGCATACAGAGCATTGGTAACATTTACACAGGATGAACTTGATTTTATCTGCAGATTTGTGACAGAGAAGGTTGAGCAGATGCGCAAGAAGGAAGTTACGATCTCTGATATGCACAATGTTGTAGAAGGTGCATTAGAACAGACAAATCCTTTAGTTGCAAAAAGCTACCGTGATTACCGAAACTACAAACAGGATTTCGTACAGATGTTAGACGAAGTTTATAAGAAGAGCCAGTCTATCATGTATATTGGAGATAAAGAAAACAGTAACACAGACAGTGCACTGGTATCAACAAAACGAAGCCTGATCTTTAATGAATTAAATAAAGAACTCTATCAGAAATTTTTCATGACAACCGAAGAAATACAGGCGTGCCGTGATGGATATATTTATATTCACGATATGTCAGCCCGCCGCGATACGATGAACTGCTGTTTATTTAATGTACAGGAAGTTTTAAAAGGCGGTTTTGAGATGGGAAATCTCTGGTACAATGAACCAAAGACGTTAGATGTTGCCTTTGACGTGATCGGAGATATCGTATTAAGTGCAGCCAGCCAGCAGTACGGTGGATTCACAGTACCAAATATCGAATTGATCTTAGAGCCATACGCAGAGAAATCTTATGCGGCAGCGATCAAGAGATATGAAGAACTTGGATTATCCAAAGAACGTTCCGAAGAAGAAGCAATGAAAGATGTCAAACGTGAGTTTGAACAGGGATTCCAGGGATTAGAGTACAAGTTTAACAGTGTATCTTCAAGCCGTGGAGACTATCCATTTATCACAATGACAGCAGGAACTGGAACAGGTCGTTTTGCAAAGATGGCAACGATCTCTATGTTAGATGTCAGAAGAAAGGGACAGGGAAAAGCAGGACACAAAAAACCAGTTTTATTCCCAAAACTTGTATTCTTATATGACAAGAATCTTCATGGACCGGGATGTGAATTAGAAGATGTATTTGAAGCAGGGATCCGCTGCTCCAGACAGACAATGTATCCAGACTGGTTATCATTAACTGGAGAAGGATATATTGCAAGTATGTACAAGAAATATGGAAAGATCATCAGCCCGATGGGATGCCGTGCTTTCTTATCTCCATGGTATGAAAAAGGTGGTATGAAACCAGCTGATGACAATGATGTGCCTGTTTTTGTTGGAAGATTTAATATTGGAGCTGTCAGTTTTCATTTACCAATGATCTATGCAAAAGCAAAACAGGAAGGAAAAGACTTCCACGAAGTATTGGATTACTATTTAAATCTGATCCGCGAATTACATATCAGAACCTATGAATATTTGGGAGAAATGAAAGCATCGACGAATCCTCTGGCATACTGTGAAGGTGGATTCTTAGGTGGACATTTAGGAATTCATGATAAGATCAAACCGATCCTTAAGAGTGCAACAGCTTCTTTTGGAATTACAGCGTTAAATGAATTGCAGCAGTTATACAATCACAAATCTTTAGCAGAGGATGGAGAGTTTGCATTAGAAACACTGCGTTATATCAATAAAAAAGTCGAAGAATTCAAAGAAGAAGACGGAAATTTATATGCGATCTACGGAACACCAGCAGAGAACTTATGTGGACTTCAGGTCAAACAGTTCCGTAAAAAGTATGGTGTGATCGAGAATGTATCTGACAGAGAATATGTAAGCAACTCTTTCCATTGTCATGTGACAGAAGATATCACTCCGATCGAGAAACAGGACCTTGAAGGACGTTTCTGGGAACTTTGCAATGGTGGAAAGATCCAGTATGTAAAATATCCGATCAACTACAACAAAGAAGCAGTGAAGACTCTGGTAAGAAGAGCTATGGATAAAGGATTCTATGAAGGAGTCAATTTATCACTGGCATACTGTGATGACTGTGGACATGAAGAATTAGAGATGGATGTCTGCCCGGTATGCGGAAGTGAAAACCTTACAAAGATCGATCGAATGAATGGATACCTGTCTTATTCAAGGGTCAAAGGAGATACAAGACTTAATGATGCCAAGATGGCAGAGATTGCAGAAAGGAAATCGATGTAGGATGCGTTATCATAATATTACAAAAGATGATATGTTAAATGGTGACGGGCTTAGAACCGTTTTATGGGTCGCAGGATGCACCCACAAATGCAAAGGCTGCCATAACCCAGTGACATGGGATATCGAAGGAGGAGTTCCTTTCGATGAAGCAGCAAAAGAAGAATTATTTGAAGCTTTAAAACCAGATTATATTTCAGGGATCACATTCAGCGGAGGAGATCCACTTCATCCAGCAAACCATGCAGAAGTTGCTGCGCTGGCAAAAGAGATCAAAGAAAAGTTTCCAGACAAAACGATCTGGCTTTATACAGGATTTTGTTTTGATGAGATCAAGACATTAGAAGTTGTACAGTATTGTGACGTGATCGTTGATGGACCATTTATACAGGAAGAATTTGATGGCAATCTTCACTGGAAGGGAAGCAGAAACCAGAGAGTGATCGATGTGGCGGAAAGTTTAAAACGACAGGAGATCGTATTACATAATTCATGATAAGTATAAAAAGTGGTTACTCGAAAGAGCAGCCACTTTTTTTGTGTGTAAATTTATGATATGATGAAAGCTAAGTGTATTTTGCAGCTAAAAAATATACAGAATAAAGATGGAGGGAAATCATGTTTGATATTCAGGAAGAATTAAAAAAACTTCCGGCAAAACCCGGAGTATATCTGATGCACAACAGCAAAGATGAGATTATCTATGTGGGAAAAGCGATCAAGCTTTGTAACCGGGTGCGTCAGTATTTTCAGGACAGCAGAAATTTATCTGTGAAGATTCAGCACATGGTAAAAAATGTAGCTTATTTTGAATATATCATTACGGATTCCGAGCTGGAAGCTTTGGTGCTTGAAAATAATCTGATCAAAGAGCACAATCCAAAGTATAATACCAAATTGAAAGATGACAAAGGATATCCCTACATCAAAGTGACAACAAATGAAGAATTTCCAAGGATCATGCTTGCAAGGAAGATGAAAGCGGACGGGTGTAAATATTTTGGACCTTATACAAGTGCGGGGGCAGTCAATGATACGATTGAATTATTAAGAAAGATCTTTAAGATCCGCACATGTAACCGCAGACTTCCCAAAGATACGGGAAAAGACAGGCCATGTCTTTACTATCAGATCAAGCAGTGCGATGCACCTTGTCAGGGATATATATCCAAAGAAGATTATGCGGAGCAGATCGATGAGACGATTAAGTTTTTGAATGGAAATTATAAGCAGGTTGCAAAGATGCTTCAGGGGAAGATGAAGAAAGCATCCGAAGAATTAGAATTTGAACAGGCGATGGAATACAGGGATCTGCTAAAGAGTATTGAGCGGATCATGGACCGCCAGAAGATCAACACGTATGCATTTGAGGACAGAGACATTATTGCGATGGCACAGGATGAAAAAGATGTTGTGGTATCAATCTTCTTTATCCGAAAAGGAAAGCTTCTTGGAAGAGAACATTTTCATATGGAAGCGGATGCGGAAAGTTCAAAGGAAGAGATCTTAGGTGCTTTTGTAAAGCAGTTTTACGCAGGGACACCATATCTTCCGGGTGAGATCTTTTTAGAACATGATATTTCAGAAAAAGAGATCATCGAAGAATGGCTGTCAAAAAAACGCGGGGCGAAAGTTCATTTTAAGATACCAATCCGTGGTCAAAAACACAAGATGGTAGAGATGGCAAAGGAAAATGCCCAGAATGTACTGAGAATGGACCGCGAGAAGATCAAACGGGAAGAAAAAAGAACGATCGGAGCTGTTCATGAAATTGAGGAGCTGCTTGGAATGCAGGGACTGAATCGAATGGAAGCCTTTGATATTTCTAATATCAGTGGATTTCAGACCGTTGCTTCCATGGTCGTATTTGAAAGAGGAAAAGCAAGAAGAAGAGACTATCGCAAGTTTCGTTTAAGGACCGTCGAAGGACCGGATGATTATGCCAGTATGCGGGAAGTTCTTACGAGAAGATTTCTCCATGGACAAAGAGAACTTGAAGAATTAAAAGAACAGGGAAAAGATACCGAACTTGGCAGTTTTACAAAATTTCCAGATATTCTGATGATGGATGGAGGAAAAGGACAGGTGAACGTTGCAGTTCAGGTATTAGAAGAACTTGGACTTGATATTCCCGTATGTGGAATGGTCAAAGATGATAACCATAGAACAAGAGGTCTTTATTACCAGAATGAAGAAATCATGTTTCGAGCAAACAGTGAAGCATTTTTACTTGTGACAAGGATACAGGATGAGGCGCATCGTTTTGCGATCGAATATCATAGATCACTGCGGACAAAAGGGCAGGTACATTCGGTTTTGGATGATATCAAAGGTGTTGGACCAAAGAGGCGCAAAGAACTGATGAAGTACTTTAAAGATCTTGGTCAGATAAAGGAAGCTTCGGTTGAAGAACTCTTAAATGTTCCAGGTATGAATCAAAGCACTGCAAAGGCAGTTTTTGAGTTTTTTCACGTTTCCAAGTAAAGAAGAAATATGGTAAAATAAAAAAGAGACTGGCAATCAAAGGTGCAGAAAGTGAGAAAGATTATGGATAAAGAACATAGAGTATCAGTATATGATATGATTAAAGAACTAAACTTAAAAGAAGTTACACCAGAGATCAATTCGAAAGAAGTCTATATTGAACAGGCAGAGATCAACCGCCCAGCATTACAGCTTGCAGGATTTTTTGAAAATTTTGCTAAAAATCGTGTGCAGATCATTGGAAAAGCAGAACATCTTTTTATTGAAGAAGTAGAAAGTGATGTGGAGAACGCAAAGAATATTTATAACCGATTTATGGGAGCAGGAATTCCGGCAATTGTATTTTGCAGAAATCTTCATCCAAGCGATATGATGGTTGAAGTTGCAAAAAAATATGGAGTACCAGTGTTGATCTCAACAGATGCAACATCTGAATTTATGGCAGAAGTTATCCGCTGGCTGGGTGTTGTGCTGGCACCAAGCATTACGATCCATGGTGTTTTGGTCGATGTATTTGGTGAAGGTATCCTGATCACAGGTGAGAGTGGAATTGGTAAGAGTGAGGCAGCATTGGAGCTGATCCGAAGAGGACATCGTCTGGTATCTGATGATGTGGTAGAGATCAAGAGAGTCAGCAAAAAGACATTGATCGGAACATCTCCGGAAGTCACAAGGTTCTTTATCGAACTGCGAGGAATTGGTATTATTGATGTTAAGAATCTGTATGGTGTTGAAAGCGTTAAGATGGAACAGGAGATCGACTTGGTAATTCAATTAGAAGACTGGAATAAAGATGCCGACTATGACCGCCTTGGATTAGAAGAAAAATATGTAGAATATCTTGGTAATAAAGTCGCAGCGCATACATTGCCAATCCGTCCTGGACGAAATCTTGCGATCATCGTAGAAGCAGCGGCGATCAATCACAGACAGAAGAAGATGGGATATAATGCCGCAGAAGAACTTTATAAACGTGTTACAGGACAGATGGAGGAATAAATTAACATGAAATATTTATATGGGATTGATATCGGTGGAACAACAGTAAAAATGGGTCTGTTTGCAGAGGATGGAACATTAAAAGAAAAATGGGAGATCAAAACAAGAACCGAAGAAAATGGAAAGAACATTCTTCCAGACATCGCAGTAGCAGTGAACGATCATATGAAAGCAAATGATCTGACTGTAGAAGATGTGATCGGGCTTGGTGTTGGAGTTCCAGGTGCAGTTCTTGAATTTGCAAAGGTAAATGAATGTGTAAACCTTGGCTGGGGAAGTGTTGATGTCGCAGGAGAGTTATCAAAGCTTACAGGATGTAAAGTCAGAGCAACAAACGATGCCAATGCAGCCGCTTTAGGAGAAATCTGGATGGGTGCAGCTGCAGATTATAACAGTGCAGTTATGATCACACTTGGAACAGGTGTTGGCGGTGGAGTTATCGTTGATGGAAAGATCATCGATGGAAGCCGTGGATATGCTGGAGAGATCGGTCATATGACAGTTGATCCAACAGATGATCGTGTATGTAATTGTGGAAAAACAGGATGCTTAGAGCTTTATGCTTCTGCAACAGGAATCGTATACGAGACGAAGAAAGCAATGAAAAAATACGAAAAGAAAACAACACTAAAAGATCTTTCTGAGGTTACATCAAAAGACATTTTTGATGCAGCTAAAGAAGGGGATGAATTTGCCAAAGAGCAGGTAGATAACCTTGGTAAGAAATTAGCACTTGCAACAGGAAATATTGCTTTAATGGTAGACCCTGAAGTATTTGTAATCGGTGGAGGAGTCTCAAAAGCAGGACAGATTCTTTTAGATGCTGTGAATGCACACTATAAAAAATACACATTTGGAAAAGCACAGGAAACAAAATTTGTTCTGGCAACCCTTGGAAATGATGCAGGAATCTATGGTGCAGCCAGCCTGATGCTTTCTTAAGATAAAGAACAATCAGAACAGATAGAATGGAGAAATTATGGACGCAAAGATCAATCAGTTAAAACAGATCATACCAGAAAAATATATTTTAAGTAAGGAGCCAATGAAGAAACATACAACATTTCGCATTGGAGGACCAGCAGATATTTTTGTGGCACCGGAGAATATTGAAGAGATTGAAGCTGTCTGTCGTTTCGCAAAAGAACAGGAAATTCCACTGTTCGTTTTAGGAAACGGAAGCAATCTTTTAGTTGCAGATGATGGAATGGATGGCATCGTTCTTCAGATTTACAAAAACTACAGTGGAATTGAAGTTAATGGCAATGAACTCATTGTCAAAGCAGGAACTTTATTAAGTTCTACATCAAAAACAGCTCTTTCACATGAGCTGACAGGTTTTGAATTTGCCGGAGGAATCCCTGGAACATTTGGCGGAGCTGTCGTTATGAATGCAGGTGCATACGGCGGAGAGATGGTGCAGGTATTAAAAGAAGTAAAAGTACTTACCAAAGAAGGCGAAGTAAAAACACTCAAAGCAGAAGAATTAGAACTGGGATATCGCACAAGCAACGTGCTGAAAAATGAATATGTCGTTTTAGAAGGTGTGATCGAACTTAAAAAGGGTAAGAAAGAAGAGATCAAGGCTAAGATGGATGAATATGCGCTGGCAAGAAAGACAAAGCAGCCATTGGAATATCCAAGTGCAGGAAGTACATTTAAACGTCCAGAAGGGTATTTCGCAGGCAAACTCATTCAGGATGCAGGATTAAAAGGATATCAGGTAGGAGATGCCCAGGTATCAGAAAAACATAGTGGTTTTGTGATCAACCGCGGAGATGCAACAGCAGCGGATGTGATGCAGTTGATCAATGACGTAGCAGATAAAGTAAAGGAACAGTTTGGAGTTACGATGGAACCGGAAGTAAAACGTGTCGGCAGGTTCTAAAAGGAGTAGCAAAGATGAGATTTGTAATTGTAACAGGAATGTCAGGAGCAGGGAAAAGCAGTGCATTAAAGATGTTAGAAGATGTCGGTTATTTTTGTGTGGACAATCTTCCGGTAGCATTGCTGGATAAATTTGCAGAAATGTTATTAGATGAGACTGCCAAGATTAAAAATGTTGCACTTGGAATCGATATCCGTAATGGAGAGGGAATCGGTGAACTAGAGCAGAAACTAAAAGAGATCAAAGAGGCAGGAATTAAATATGAGATCCTCTATTTAAATGCGAGCAACCGTATCTTATTAAAACGATACAAAGAGACAAGAAGAAACCATCCGTTATCAAGGGATGGAAGAGTTCAGGACGGGATCGAAAAAGAAAGAGAGATTATGAAGTTCCTGCAGGAGAAGGCAGACTATGTCATTGATACAAGCCAGCTTCTGACAAGAGAGTTAAAAGAAGAGATCGATCACATTTTTGTTGAAGGAGAAGAAGGGGAACGATTCCAGATCGCAGTTGTTTCCTTTGGATTTAAGTATGGAATTCCAGCGGATGTGGATCTGGTATTTGATGTCAGATTCCTTCCGAATCCATACTATGATCTTAATTTGCGTCCGCTCACTGGAAATGATAAGCCAATCCAGGATTTTGTGATGAAACATGAAGAATCTGTAGAATTTCTTGATAAATTAGATGATATGATGGAATTTCTGATTCCGAATTACATCAAAGAAGGAAAGTATAATCTGGTTATAGGAATTGGATGTACTGGTGGAAAACATCGTTCTGTGACGATCACAAATAAACTGGCAGAAAAATTAAAACATCTGCCATATTCTGTTAAAGTAGAGCATAGAGATATTATGAGGTAGAAAATGTCATTTTCAAGTAATATTAAAGAAGAATTATCAAGGAATGAAACGACTGCCAGACACTGTAAGATTGCGGAGATTGCAGGATTTTTAAGATTCGGTGGAGATATTGATCTCACACCGGATCATTTTATGATACAGATTCATACTGAGACAGTATCTGCAGCAAAACGATTCTATACACTTTTAAAAGATGTGTTTAATATTCAGGTAAAGATAGATGTTGGACGCAATGAATTTCTAAAAAGAAGTCGAAATTATACGATAAGTGTTGACAAGCATGACGATTGTGTTTTAATATTGAAAGCAGTGAAACTTTTAGACCCGCGGGAATTTGGGCTGGTTTTACAAAACACATGTTGTAAGCGGGCATATATTCGAGGAGCTTTTCAAGCAGCCGGTTCCATGAGTGATCCTGAGAAGAATTATCACTTTGAAGTCGTCTCTACAGATGAGCAGATCGCAGAACAGTTAAAAGAAGTCTTGAATTTTTTTGATTTAGATGCTAAAATTGTTTTGCGTAAGAAATACTACGTGGTATACATGAAAGAAGGATCAAAGATCGTAGATGTGTTGAATATCATGGAAGCACACATCGCCCTGATGGAACTCGAGAATGTTAGAATCCTGAAAGATATGCGTAACAAGGTAAATCGCCGTGTTAATTGTGAGACAGCGAACATTAACAAGACGGTTTCAGCCGCAGTCAAACAGGTGGAAGATATTGAATATATTGATAAGCACAAAGGCCTCCGTTTTTTAGATCAAGGGTTGCAGGATATTGCAAGATTACGTCTTGAACACCCGGAAGCTACATTAAAAGAACTTGGAGATATGCTAGAGCCGCCAGTCGGCAAATCAGGTGTGAATCATCGTTTAAAGAAGATTGGCCGGATTGCGGAAGAGATGAGATTGGGAGGACAGGAATGATTTCAAAGAATGTCAAAGTGGAAGTAGCCTTAAGAGAAGAAGACAGACCAATAGCTTTTCTTGTACAGATGGCAAGCCAGTTTGAAAGTAAGATTTTATTCGAGACAGGAAATAAGCAAGTCAATGTAAAAAGTATGATGGGAATGATGAGTCTGGGATTAGACTTAGATCGTTTAGAAGACTTAACAGTCGTAGCTGACGGAGCAGATGAGGAAGAAGCAGTCAGCAAGATTGAAGGTTATCTTACAAAAGGAGCATAGATCATATATCTGTGCTTTTATATACGCCGAAATAGCTCAGTTGGTAGAGCACTTCACTCGTAATGAAGGGGTCGCCGGTTCAAGTCCGGTTTTCGGCTTTTTTGATGCAGGCAGAGATGCCTGTTTTTTTATTTTATAGGAAAGTCTTGTAAATTCATAGGAAAATTTTAGAAAACAAAAAGGGGCTGTAAAATAAGTCCGTAGATAAAGAAACGCCAGTTCCGGCAAATGCC
>ERZ1035025.494-NODE-494-length-26415-cov-8.103149_pt1 | contig 26415 bp, 16 predicted proteins | sample MGYA00520619_ERZ1035025 | MGnify/ENA primary metagenome ERZ1035025 (study PRJEB33766, sample SAMN09781742) | gut metagenome | biome: gut microbiome | host: Homo sapiens | place: Madagascar | study: EMG produced TPA metagenomics assembly of the PRJNA485056 data set...
GTGTATGTGTCTCTTCTGTTGTTCCATCTGGTGTATATACCATATAGAAGAGATTCATTGTATCTCCCTTTGTTATCTCTACACTTCCAGCGTTAACATCTACTGATACAATACCATTTGAATCAGATGCATACTTTGTACCATTTACCTTTATAGACTTACTTGCTTCTGCAAATACAAGTGTAAGTTTACCCTTTGCTGTAGCAGTAAACTTAATATTTGTTGCTGATTCTATCTTGAGACACTGTGTAAGTGTAAGTCCATTATATGTTACTGTGCCCTTATTAGTTGCAAGATTACCTGTTATTGCATAGAAATTACTTGTCTTTCCATCTGCTGTGAAGTTCTGTACATAGCTTCCCTCTGATGGGACTGGTACATCTGGTGTATCTGTTGAACCCTTCTTAGGAATAACTTCTGTCTGCTTATCTCCACATACTGAACATGTACGGATCTTAAGGCCTGTCTCTGTCTCTGTTGCTTCCTTTTCAATTACCCACTCACCATATGTATGTGTATGTGATTCACCTGATGTGCTTCCACCACCTACAGATACAAGAGATGTCTTGTAGTTGTTAAGTGCTGTCTTTAATGCTGTGTTAAGTGAATAGCTTGCATCATCAACACTGTTATCAAATGTCCACTTGAAGTCTCCTCCAGCAAGACGACCTGCCTCAGATGTTACAATTGATGGAACATCTGCAGGATTATCAATTGCTGATTCTTTAACACCTAAATCAACCTTTGTATCGAAATTAGAATATGTCTTTCCACCCTGTTTTGCTGAATATGTAGAAGGAACTGTTTCACTTCTTGATGTTGCAAGATATGCATCGAAATCAGTTGCACTTGCACTTGTTGTGCCAGCATCTGAATTAGCATATATAACAGACTTCTGACCTACCATATAGTTATTGTATGCCTTGATGACACCACCATTCTCGCTTGAGAATATTCCGCCTGCAAGAACATCACTACCCTGCATTGAGCTGAGCATTGGATATGGACAATTTCTAAAGTAGTTAGCCTCAACAAATGCCTCACTATCCTTAGCTGCGCCAACACCATATTTAGCATTGCCATCATAGTAATTGTTATATACATGAACTGACATTGTTCTGATACGAGGATGTCTTGAATCAGAATGATCAAACCAGTTATGGTGATATGTAATCCAGTTCTCACCTGACTCTGACTTCATACCACAAAGTGACATCTTTCCAGAATCCCAGAAATGGTTGTAAGAAATTGTTACATACTGTGAATTATCCTTTAAATCCATAGAGCCATCGCCCTTAGCCTGGTCACCATCTGAACCAGCATCGCCATAGAACACATCGTTGTTATGTACCCATACACCAACTGACTGCTTAAGAGTTATACCATCTCCATCTTTTCCACCGCCCCAGTTCATAAGGCCAAGATTTCTTACTTCAATGCTGCTTGACTGGAATGCTGCAACACCTGCTGTATATAATGTAGCATCATCACCAACACCTTCAAATGTTACATTAGCTGCTCCCTTAACACCAATAGCATATGCTGAACTCATATCTGAGCAAGAAAGTCCGCTTAATGTAACCTGACCTATAATACGGATAGCAACTGGCTGGCAGTTATTCTTAGTCTTAATTGCCTGTGTAATAGCTGCTACACCTGTATATTCAGTGTTGCCAATCTTCATCTTAACTGTATTCTTATTAGCTTCTGTCACATAAAGTACAGATGCTCCTGACTTTAATGTACCATCATTATTATATGCACCAACGCCGTTCTTTGCTGGTGAATTACTTGAAAATGTAAATCCACTTCTGTCATATGCAGATACAGTCATTGTATTAGAAACTATAGCTGCTGATGCATTTTCTTTTCCACTTACAACAGGAACAACCTTCATAACATAGTCACCTGCTCTTAATCCAAGTGCATCTGCTCTCATGTATGATGGATACTTTCTTATAAGTTCATCATCCAACTGAACATATGCTGCATCTGTTGCGCTGGCAGACTTAACATATACGTTATAGCCAGTTGCTCCTGATACTGGTGTCCACTTAACATATGCTGTCTCAAACCACCCTTTTGCTTCTGTTATTGCGCCAGAAGCCGCATGAACCGGCTGAATATCAGCAACTACAACTGTTGCTAATGTCATAACTGCAACCAGTGCCACGCTTAAAAACTTTTTTAATCTGTTTTTCATAGCTCTTCTCCTTCTTTTTTGCAATAATTAATTGTACATTTTGGATACCATGTATCCCAAAATCAAGCCCATGTTACCACTTTTGCACAATAGATACAAGGGGTTTTATAAAATTTTCGTAAAATTAGTTAATTTTAATCCCTTTTCCCAGAGTAAATGAGTATATTATCTTCTCTTTGACGCATTTTCCTGTCAATTGTGCTAAAGCTTTGGCATAATAATCGAGCTGGATTGCATACCTTTTCACAAGTTCTTGTTCCCCAGCAACACTTTTATTAATCCTGTCTGTCTTATAATCAATAAGTACCAGTTCTCCATCCTCTTCAAAATACATATCAATAATACCCTGTATAAGCTGTCCTTCATATTCAAACACAAATGGCTGTTCTCTTCTTGCTCTGCCATTCTTAACAGCACTTGCCGTTCTTTTTCCTATATCAGATTGTACAAATGTATTGATATCACACGGATTGACACTTTTCACTTGTAATTCATTCATCTTGCCAGTTTCTAACATCCTGTTAATATCAGCTTTAACTCCTTCGAGGTTCACACTTACTGAATAATCAAGGCACTCCATAATCCTGTGATATGCACTTCCCCGCTCATTGGCAGCAATTTTTACTTCCTCACCGCTTATGAATTTAGGAACTATGTTGTCAGACTCATCGCTTCTTTCAGCCACCTCTGCCGCTTTCACAGATTCATCCATGTAAGCATTTTCTTCTGAATCATCCTCCGCCTGCATTACCTTAAGCTGTGAAACCGTAAGCTTCATCCTGCCAGTAGCATTATCTGTTGGAACATACTCTGGAAGTTCATCTAACGAAGGATATCCCACAGATATTTCTGGCTGGACGTTCAGCTCTTTATCAGCAACAGCTTTCTCATTCTCCGTCTCCACAGCTTCAGGCACCGCAGCCTCTGAATACTCTCCAGCATCAACCATTACTCTGAAGCTGCCTTTCAATTTATCTGAATCCATAAGGCACACTGGCATTATCATATCAAGATAGTTCTTTATATTCTCACTGTCTGCGAAAGACAACATTCCATCTGCTTCAAGCTGCTTTGCACTTTCCCTGTATTTATCAAGTGTCTTGTCTGCATCTTTTACAACTCCAGTGATTATCAGCTTTTCTCTTGCTCTTGTCATTGCAACATAGAGAAGTCTCTCTTCTTCTGATATCGACTCCCTTACAATTCTTCTTGCCATGGCACCTTTTATTATGGTAGGTGTCTTGGTTCTTCTTTCAAGGTCAACATAATCAACTGCAATTCCTAAGTTCTGGTCTACAAGCACCGGTGCTGTTGCATCCATAAAGTTAATGCTCTTATGCGCTCCAGCAAGTATTACAATCGGAAATTCCAGACCTTTGCTCTTATGAATACTCATAATTCTTACAAGATTCTCATTGTCAAGGCTGGAAGCCCCCTCTGCAAAATCTTCGTCAAACTTCTTAAGTCTTTCAATATATCTTAAGAAATTAAACAGACCTGAATAACTTGATTTGCCGTATCCCGCTGCTCTTTCCAGCAGAACATTTAAGTTAGCCTGTCTCTGTGCTCCGGCAGGCATTGTTCCCACATAATCGTAGTAGCCTGAATCATATATTATCTCCCAGCACAGATCATATAGTGACTCAACACTGCTCTTGTCACGATATTCTGTAAGCTTTGCAAGAAATAATGCACATTTCCCGGACAACTGCTTAACATCCGGCTCCTGCACCTTCCCAGCTTCACCAAGCACTGCAACTGCTTTCAAATGTTCATACAGATTATTATGCACATTCGTATCCACATACTCTCTGCCAAGCTTTCTCACCATTCCAAGCTCCGCTGCCGTAAATCCGCCAAAGTAAGACATCATTGCCGCCGCAAGGCTTATCTCCTGAACCGGATTGTCTACTATTGTAAGCATGCTTAAGATTACCTGTATCTCACGCACGCTGAAATATCCTGTTGACGAGTCAGTATACGCCGGTATCCCCCTGTCCATCAGGGCATCTGCAAATGTATCTGCCCAGCCTGTCACTGACCTTGTAAGAATTACTATATCCCTGTATTCTGCCGGTCTGTATACATTTTCATCTGCATCATACACATTTACACCAGAAGAAACTATTTCCTCAATCAGCTTTGCAAGCCTGTCAGCCTCAAGCTCTCTTGTTGTAGCCTCTTCTTCATTTTCTGAAGATATAAGAATTACATCTGTACTCTTGTTGACTTCATCACCGTAATTACTGTCACTATATTCAGGATATGGAAATCCCGCATTAAGCCTTACAGATTCGTCATACCCGATTCCCGAAAAATTCTTATTCATAATATGACTGAACACATCATTGGCACATTCAAGCACATTCTCACGGCTTCGGAAATTCTTCTGTAATTCAATTCTTACATTATCACCAGTCTCGCCATATGTATCGTACTTCTCTATGAAAAGCTCCGGGCATGCGAGACGGAACTTGTATATGCTCTGCTTTACATCTCCAACCATGTATATATTATTATTCACACCTGACAGTCTCGTCTTTGAGACCGCATTAAGAATAACCTCCTGCAGCTGGTTGGAATCCTGATACTCGTCTATTAGTATTTCTTCAAATCTGTTTGCAAGCTTGTCGGCGGTCTCTGTGTACACAAGCTTTCCGTCTTCTTTCTTTACAAGTATTGAAAGTGCAAGATGTTCCATATCGTTAAAATCAATTATACCCTTCTCCCGCTTCACCTCCGAAACACGCTTTGCATACACCTTTGCCACTTTAAGAAGAGTCCGTATCTGAATACCTGCTCCCTGCATATCTTCAAATATTCCATCATCTTCTTTTAAGAATATCTTGTCATTAAGCCGTCCTATATAATCTTTAAACAGCTTTCGCTGCCCCTTAACATATTCCTTAATATCCGGGTCTGCTCCTGCATCCTTCTTTCTTGACAGGGCTTCAAATGAAAATATTCTTATTCTTCTGCCAAGCTCTCCAAAATCCTGTGAATTAATCATCTCATTAATTCCAAGCAGGTCAGACTGCAAAGCACCTGCATATGCTGCAGGTCCTGCCGGCTCAGAACAGATATCTACTAATCTGTTATATTTATCACGGTAATCAAGAAGTGCATTTTTAATTGAATGATACAGCTCCTTAATTGCAGGATTATCGTAAGTCTCATCATCATAAACTAACATGCACTCGTCAAACCACTCATCAATCCACGGATTGCTTCTTGAAAAACGATATATTTTATCTATAATGCTCACAAGCCCTGAATCGTCCCGTCCCATGCCAAATGCGTCAACAAGATTAAAGAATTCTTCATCAGCCTCTGCGTAGAATTCTTCAAGCACATCTTCCAACACATCATTTTCAATAAGTTTCTTCTCACCCTCATCCATTATCCTGAATCCCGGGTCCAGATTAACCTCTGGAAAATGATTTCTGATTATCCATAGACAGAAACTGTCTATTGTTGTTATCTGTGCGTTGTTAAGCAGTGTTATCTGTCTTAAAAGGTTCACATCTCCCGGATTCTCGTCAAGCATTGAATCAAGTGCTTTTCTTATCTTGTCTTTCATCTGGGCTGCAGCCGCCTTTGTAAATGTAACAACAACCAGCCTGTCTATATCTATATTCTTGTCAGGGTCTGTAATCATGGAAATGATTCTCTCAACCAGAACAGCAGTCTTACCTGAACCGGCCGCCGCTGAAACCAGCACATTACAGTCTCTTGTATCAATCGCGTTCTTCTGCGCCGGTGTCCATTTTCTTTCCATTCTCATCAACCCCTTCCTTTATATTATTCCATAACACTTCATCATCGAATTTCTTTAATTTTCTGTAATTGCAGCCCGGCAAATCCTCTGAAAATCCACACACTGCCCCATAAGGACATCTGTCACAGCTTGAAAACTGTCCGTCTTTATAAGGACTTCTCCTGATATCACCGCCTGCAATTCTGTCCGCAGTATCAACCGCCCTTACATCAACGAATCTTCCAAGCATGTTAAACTGCTCTGTATTCATCACCTTGCTTCTTCGCGAATCAAATCCACCGTCTGCCTTTCTGCTAACCGGAATATTAAGTGAAGTACCCTCGGTATTGTCCATCTTCTCGGCAATATCCTTATCTGAATTAACCATTCCTTTAAGACGCAGTTCACCCTTAATCTTATCCTCTATCTCTTCTGCACTCTCTGTTGTCGCAGATACAATTGGGTCACTTATGTTGTAGTAGAACACTCCGGCAGGAATCACATTTTTACCCGGACGCATCTTTGCCACAAGCTTCATTGCCGCTTCCATGTATACCATAAGCTGGATATCAATTCCGTAGTAGGTCTTTACTATGTTGAAATCCTTCTTTCCTGTCTTATAATCGATAATTCTTACATATACATCTGTGCCGTTTTCGCATATGTCAACGCGGTCAATCGTTCCGCTCATAAGCTGCTTTCTGTCTCCGTCTCCGACTTCCATATTAAACTTATGCTCGAATACAAATGGCACGAAATCACCACATTTTAACTGTTCACCCATTGCCCATATAGTACGGTCTGCAAGGTCTTCCATTCGCTTAATCATGAATGAATTACGGCTTGAATCCTTAAGGATACTGTTCTGGTATATGTCAGTAATTGCAGCAACACTTCTTTTTACCATCTCGCGGCGCTTCTCCTCTGATATCAGATAGTACGACTCACCGTTTTTCTTGATTTCATCGCACACCTCACGGATAACAGCATGCAGTACAACACCGAAGTTTACCGGTGAAAATGTAAATTCTTCCCTTTCCTTTAAATCAACTCCATACCTTAAGTAATATCTCAATGGACACTCTGCAAAGTTCTCAAAAGAAGTTACGCTTCCGACAAGCCTGCCGCCAGTAAGTGAATCTATAATGTCCTCATCTACACTTGCAGCAGTTTCAGTATTATCAAAGCTGTTAGCCGCCTGCGGTATTGTCACATATGAATTCTGCTGTGCCGTGTCTTTGTAAGATAACTTAAGGCAATGTGAAAACATTTTTCTCATGCTTCTTATAATATAAGATGGCATAAGTACTGCACCCTCACTGTTTTTTACCGCATATGACATGTACAACTTCTCCGCACTCTTCGTCATAATAAGATACAGATAGAATCTCTGTGTAAATGCTTTCTCCCTCACTGAAGCTGACATAACAATCCCCTTATCTTCAAGATATTCCCTGTCGCTTTCTGACAGAACGCTTCTTGAATCCGCCTTCTTAGGAACATTGCCGTCATTGATTCCAACAAAGAACATGACCTTGATATTATCAAGACGGGTTCTTTCTATATCACCTATAACAACACAGTCATTGGTCTGCGGAATAAGTCCTATCTTAATCTCCTGAAATCCTGACGCAAGTATCTTGTTAAATTCTTTAATACCAACCTTCTCGCTTCCAAGAAGGGCATACATTTTATCTAATACTTCTATAACCTTCTTATATAACTGCGCATATTCATCACCAGTGTACTCGCTGTCATTAAGCACACTTACCTTCTGCTCCATATCTTCACGCACAAAAAACTCATAAAGTGCCTTCACCATATCTGCAACATTAGATTCCTTTGACTTAAGCACTTCTTCCAGCGGGTCTAACATATCAGTTATCATTGTTCTTAGTGAATTAAGCTTTTCAAGGTCAGTATTATTGACTGTTCCCCTGAACTTTCTTATCCACGGTTCATGCCATTTTCCCCTGCCTCTGATTCCGACTGCAACACAGTAATTGTCTAACAGATCAATATCTTCGCGTTCCATTCCGCTCATTCCTGTTCTAAGGAATCCTAAAACGCTGTCATAGCTGTAATTATTCTCAATTATTCCAAGCGCGCCGTTAATTGCCGCAATAAATGGATTGTCCGTCACATGGCGCTTGTAATCTAAGAAATATGGTATATCGTTCTGCTTTAATATATTAGCCGCCAGTTTACCGTAGCCATCCATGTCCGCAGTAACTATCGCAATCTCGTTATACCTGTATCCACACAGTCTTGTAAGTCTTATTATTTCTCCTGCTGCAAATGTTAATTCTTCCTTGGCAACAGCTCCCTCATATATAACGATATTGTCAGTCTTCTGGTTAAATCTTCCCGAATTGTTCCTGAAAAGATTCTGTTCCAGGAAATCCAGTTCTTCCGAATTCTTAAATCTTGAGTTTACATTTACAATTACATTCTTTCCCGGTATCTCTTTTCCTGCAATATACACAGGTTCAAGGACTTTCACATGTTCTTCATCACATATCTTATAAAGCTTTGATACGCAGTCCTTACTCATAAAAAAGAGTTCTTCCCTGCCTTTTACTGAATTTTCACGCTCAGATGCATCAATTGTCAGAGAAACATATATCTTCGGACACATTGATAAAAGAATTGTCAGTAAATTATACTGAACCGGAGTAAAGCCTGTGAACCCGTCAAATACTATCTCACAATTCTTTATTCGTTCTGACTCTGTAACCTTGCCGCATAATTTATCTAGTATTTCTTCTTTAGTTATATAGTTCTTGTCTATGTACTCTGCAAACGCATTGTATACAAGAACGATATCATCAAGCTTATACTGAAGTGCTGCACTTCCCTCTGAATCACTGTATGCTGCACCTGCCGCATCCTGCATAACATCCGGCTTGATATCATACTGAAGCATTTCAGATATAACAGACTTCATCTCTGACACAAATCCTGTATTAGACAGATTACTTCCAAAATATTTTAATCTATCCTTATTCTGCTCCAAAACTCTTTTAATAATCAGATTCTTTCCTGTATCATCAAGAACTTCAAGATTGTCCTCACCCACTTCCTCAAATACCTTATATGCAAGTCTTTCAAAACTCACAACATCTATATTAAGGATTCCCTTTCTTGGGTGCATGGACACCAGTCTTTTCTGAATTGCCATAGTGTACTGCTCCGGCACAACAACTATATAATTTCTGTCAGGATTCTTCATCGACTCTTCAATTATATGCGTATACAGATAGTGCGATTTTCCCGCACCAGAACTGCCTAGAATTAATTGTAGTGACATGTGTGACTCCCCTTTTTACATTTTTATTAGTATAACACATTCCCGCAAAATAAAAAGCACACAGGTTTAACCCTGTGTGCTCCATATAACAGTTAATTACTTTGTTGTTTTAACATTCATCATTGCACTTCTTGTTACATTTCCAGCGGCATCCTTTACGTCTATATAAAACTCTCTGTCTCCTTCTGTTCCTGCTGTCCATGTTATTGTATTGTTGCTATTAAAGTTCTGTACAAGTCCCCATATCTTTGTTGTTCTATTATATACAACCATCTTATATGTGTATCCTGACTCTCCTCCATTTCCTTCTGCTGTGAATGTTAACTTGTCTCCTACCTTTGTTGTTGTAGCACTTACTGTTGTCTTTATTGTAAGCTTATCTGCACTTCCTGTTCCTATCTTAACATTAAGTGCCTTACTTCTTGTTACATTTCCTGCTGCATCTTTTACATCTACATAGAATATTCTTGTTCCATCATTTCCTGCTGTCCATGTTATTGTATCATTTGAGCTGAAATCCTGTAACTTAAACCACTGATTTGTTGCTGGATTAAAGATTATAAATTTATATGTGCATCCTGCTCCAACATTTGACTGGGCTTTAAGAGTAAGTTTTTCACCTGCTCCTATTGCTTCTTTTCCTGTAAGTGTTGCTTCTGCTGTCATCTTTACATTAAGCATCTCGCTTCTTACTATGTTTCCTTCAGCATCTTTTACATCTACGTAAAACTCTCTGTCTCCAGCACTTCCTCTTGTCCATGTACATGTATTATTACTACTAAAATTCTGTACAAGTCCCCAGGTCTTTGTTGTTCTGTTATACACTATAAACTTATATGTATAACCTTCTTTTCCACCTGTAGCCTCTGCTACAAATGTTACATTAGCTTCTGTTTCTGTCTTTGTTACGCTTATTGCTAATGGTTCTTCTACAACTCCTGTTGCTGGAATCTCTGTTACATCTGTCTTTGCATCACATACTGTACAATGATGGCTCTTGCTTCCTGGTGTTGTATCTGTTGGAGCTACATCAATTGTCCACTCTGTGCTGAACTTATGTCCAGTTGCCGGGATTGTTTCTGTGTATGTCTTCTTGTCACATGTTCCTGTTGTAGATGTACATGTATATGTAAGCACTCCTGCCTCTGTACATGTTGCTTCTTTTGTTACTTTTGATACATAGTTATGTGTATGTGTCTCTTCTGTTGTTCCATCTGGTGTATATACCATATAGAAGAGATTCATTGTATCTCCCTTTGTTATCTCTACACTTCCAGCGTTAACATCTACTGATACAATACCATTTGAATCAGATGCATACTTTGTACCATTTACCTTTATAGACTTACTTGCTTCTGCAAATACAAGTGTAAGTTTACCCTTTGCTGTAGCAGTAAACTTAATATTTGTTGCTGATTCTATCTTGAGACACTGTGTAAGTGTAAGTCCATTATATGTTACTGTGCCCTTATTAGTTGCAAGATTACCTGTTATTGCATAGAAATTACTTGTCTTTCCATCTGCTGTGAAGTTCTGTACATAGCCTCCTTCTGTTGGTGCCGGTGTTGGTGTATCACCTTCATATAAAGCTTCTATCTTAACATCTGATGCTGGCATAACAAATGTTGTAGTAGCTGATGTAGCACTTGCAAGTGTTACAGTTCCTGAGACAACATTCCAGCTCTTAAATGTCTTACCTGTAATTGTGTCTGCTGTAATGGTTACTGTCTCACCCTCAGCAGCTGTAGCAGTATCTGCCTTACCATTAGTTACTGTTATTGTGTAGCTTTCTGGTGCTGGTGCTCCACCTTCAACAACTGTTACATCATGAGTAATTGTAAGTCCATTGTAAGTAATAGTTGCTGTTGCTGCGCCAAGCTTACTGCTATCAAGACTAACCATGCTGCTACTTACATTTACATATTCGCTTGTACCATTATTATACTTAACAAGAAGCTTAGCTCCACTAATGTTTAATTTACCATTCTGTGAAACTGTTGCTGCTGGCTTAACGTCCCATGCAAGGCTCTCAGCAGTCTTCTCAATTACCTTAATATCAAATGTAGCTGTTACACCTTCTGCAACCTTAACTGTTACTGTCTGAATTGCTCCATCTGCGTAGTAGAAGATTGACTTATTAAGGATATCCTTAGTCATCTCTTTTTCTACTATCTTACCTGAATTATAAGTTACCTTAACTGTAGCACCGGTAAGATCAATTGCAGCACCATCAAGTGTTGTCTCTGGTGCCTTTACTACCTCAACCTTTACAGGTGCACCATTCTCATCTGTAATAGCATTAGCAAGAACTGAAGCAACTTCTGCACTTATATCTGAGATATTACCAGTTGTGCCCTGAAGTGCAGCATAATCAAATGTAATTGCTGATGTTAATGTAGCTGTTGGTTCAAGAAGACCATGCATATTAATTGTTCCATCTGCATTTCTTGTAGGAATAATCTTTGTATCTACATTCTTAAACCATGATGATGTAGCCTTTGTTCCAGACTTATTAGTTGAAGCCTTACCTGTCCAGAAAAAGTTAACATCTGAATCAAGGTCTGTACTCTTAGATGTTACAACACCATTTGTTACTAATGATCTCTTATCTTGCTTAGATGTATGTGATGACATAGAAACAAGATTGTTAACTGTATACTTAGTATTCTTTGCAGAGTTAGTATAAAGTGAGAAGTTCTCTGCCTGTGAAAGAGCTGCATTATTGTAGCAGATTACACTATTAATAATTCCGTTAGGGTTACTGTTACTTGTAACACCCTTAGCACCATTCTCAAATGTAATGCTGTTGATAAGCTGATGGTCAACTGGCATACTCTCACCACCAAGCTTGAATCCGTTACCTTCACCAGTGTATCCATCTTCGGCATAAGTTGTAAGGAAACCATTAGCATATGTTACACAATCTTCAATTACAACAGCACCGATAACACCTGTTGTTGATTTAGCGTATAAATCCCATCCATCATCAATATTATGATGTGAAATACAACCCTTGAATACATTGCCTACTCCGCTTGTAAGCTTAGCAGCAAATCCATCTGCATCGTTCATCTTAGCATCACAGCAGTTGTAAACTTCGCAGTTAAGAATTGTATTGTATGATGGCCAGTGTTCAATAGTTTCCTTAGATGAACCACTAATCTGAAGACCAGAGTTACCTACATCATGTATAAGAACCATCTCAACTGTATTATGGTTACCTGATACCTGTACTGTCTTAACATCATGTGGTGTATTGTAGATTTCAATACCATACAAATGCCAGTAATCACCACCGACTTCAATAGCTGTACCAGTTGTCATATCAAGACCTGCAAGATTGAACTTAACACCAGTAGCGTCTGTTAAACCAGCATCCTGATCTGCAACAATATTGTCTACGCTTTCGCCAATCATACGGATAGGCTTATCCGCCGTGCCATTATGTCCTCTTTCGAGAGTAAGTTTTTCATTAAGATTATATGTACCATTCTTCAAAAGAATTGTCTGACCAGGCTGTGCATATGCAACTGCTGTATATACATCGAGAGGATTTTCCTCTGAACCTGTACCTGCTGCAGTACCACTTGGTGATACTACAATTGTCTGTCCTTCTTCACCATATTTCTTAACTGTAATAGTCTTTTCTGTTACAACATCACTGAAGTCTTCAAGCAACTGATTCTTATCTGGAGTGATAGTTGCTGTAAGAGTTGTTTCGTCCTTCTTTAATGTGATGTTCTTAGTAAAGTATTCCTTAGCATTAATATGCTCACCATTAACGATTACATTGCCTTCATCATCCTTAATTGTAAGTGTTCCGGCAAATGTTGGTCTGTATACGAGATTATAATCATATGATGTAGCATGTGATGGTGAATAAATTGCCACGCTCTTATCAAGGTACGTAGGAGGAGCTTCATGCTTAGCTTCATCACTTGAAGAGCTCATTGTTGTCATTACCATATCAGTAACTTCAACTGTGATGTTACGTGCAGCAAAGAATCCTACATACATATTGTTAGAATTCTGAACAAAAAGTGATGATGGATCATAAAGTACATATGTACCATCACTGCCTGACATTGTTCCTTCATATCCTGTATTAGACTTTCTAAGTGTAAATGTATATGTTGAACCGTTAACAAATCCCTTGTCCTTATCGTTAGTGAACACATACTTATTAACCATATTTCTTAATCCTGGAGGATTAGCAAGTGTGCTTGATGGATCGTATGGAACCTTAGCTGATGAATCAACATATCCAGTTACATAACGTACACCAGGAACTCTGTATATAGCCTGTCCACCTGTTGTAGTTGGAATAAGCTTGCAAGCGCCACATGTGATTGAATTAAAGTACTTAAAATTAACATCAGCTGTTGACGCTACTGTATCAGTTGCAATAATACCCATAGCAGACTGGTTATCTGCATTCTCTGAGCTTGTTACTGTAAATGTAGCAGTAAGAATGAAGTTCTCATCCTTGCTGATTGGTGTATAGTAATATGTGAATCCATCTTCACTATCTGCAAATTTACTTCCATCAGCTGCAATTGTAAGCTTTGAACCAAATGAGCCTTTAACAGTACCAGCCTTAGCACCCGTACCCATATTTACAGTTTTGAATGTCTTATTAGCATCATTCTTGATGAAGTAACCATTAGCATAACCAACGCTCTGTTCTCCATCGCTTGCATGTGCTGTAACTCTGAAATAGTAATAAGAGTTAATATCAAGATCAGTAAATGTAACTGTCTTCTCTGTAGTTCCAGTCAGCTTTGGAGTATATGTGTATGAGTCATATGATGGCTTGTCATCATCAAATCTCTTAGATAAATCAGCCTTGCAGTATGCAACATCATAGCTTACTACTCTTGTTTCATCAGCAGTCCAGCTAAGTGTCATGGAAGCATCTCCCTGTCTCATTGTAACAACAGGAGCTTCAAGTGCCACGAATACATACTGATTCTCCGCTGAGTATACGAACTCAGTCATTGTTTCATTAATCTTACCATAGACTCTGAATGTATAATATCCTGTCTTATTTGGTGAGTATGTGTAGTAAGTCTGAGCATATGGAACAGAATCAATTGTTTCATATACAGCCTCATCTTCCTTTGAGTCTTTTCTTGAGACCTCAATTACATACTTTCCATCTCCACTACCTGTCTCAGATGAAGTCCACTGAAGATTAAACTCATTGTTTGCTTCATCGTAAGCAGCATCGAGCTTTGATGCAATAGGTGCATCGCCCTTTTCACCTGTAGCAGCCATAGCTGTAATAGGTGGGCAATTACTTAACACTGTCATGAATACCATTAACAATGTAAGGATGCCTGCTAAAATCCTTTTCTTGCTTTTCATTCTTCTACCTCTTTCATAATTTTTTTGCACAAACGTGCCAAAACAAGGTATCTATATGGTATTCCTTTTGGTTATTTTTGTCAATGTACATATCTTTTTTCTAATACATAAAAGCGGCCTATTATTTAACAAACTACAGTTTTTGTGTTTTACTGCATGGAAGGTCGAAAATCAACCGCTTCATATTCCACCGTATCTGAATAGTCCCACCATTCTCCCTGATAGCCTGTAAATCCGTTATTTTCCATAGCATTCTGTAGAATCATCACATTTTTCACAGCCTCTTCATCTTCTATATCAGAATAATCTCTATCTGCTTTCAAAGAAAAATCGTCAAATTCTGTCGGCATTGATATAACACTTCCATCAGCAGCAACCATTGTAATATCCACTGTTCCTCCAAGATTATGCTTTTTCATTCCGTTAGCCGGATTTGCCACATAGTTAGGGTCCGGATATACTTCCCATAATTTCTGCTGTGCCTCAAATGGTCTGTATGCATCCCAAATCTTTAAGCTGTACCCCTGTTCTTTCAGTTCTTTCTGCACATTTGCAAGCTTCTTAACCGTCCCGTATCGAAGATACGCATCCGTGAAATCATATATTCTGACACCTGTAAAGTTATTCTCTGTTGCATACATTAATTCTACATATATATCCGGTATGTATTTCTTCACAAGAACATATTCATCATCTTCCGGTTCTTTTTCTGTCGTTACTTCCTGTGTTGTAACTTTCTGTGACGTAACTTCCTGTGCTACAGTCTCCGTTATGCTGACCGTCTCTGTTTCAAATGTATCTGTTGTGACATTTTTCTTTTGTCCGCATGCTGTCATGCCTGCCGCTATCATAATTATTACTGCAAATGTTTTGGTAAATCTACGGTTCATAATCGTTCCCCTCTTCAATACAATTGTTTTTTTTATGTCATTTGACACTATCAATGCATTTGTAATTAATATACCACATTTTAATCATAATCTCCCCATCACTGCCATATATTTTGTAATAATGAATATGAAGGGCAGGTTTCTTTGTGATGAGTCAGACTAAAATCGTTGTTATTCCATTTAAAAAGCTCCTTATTGGAGTGGTTATCGCTGCTATTATAATAGCATTTGTTATATTCGCTGTTATCCGTCTTGGCAGCAAGGGTTCTGATAATTCCAGAAAAACTACTCAGCCTAGGAGCAGCACTGTAAATGCTTCTGCTTCTTCTAATATTGAGACACCTCTTGATAATGCCGACGCTCCTAAATTCTGCCCCGGAGTATATACCGCTTCTATCCTGTTAGATGGCAATCCCGTTGACATCCAGGTCACAGTTGATTCTTCAAACATTAACAGCATTGAGCTTGTTAATCTTTCCGAATCAATTACTACCATGTACCCTAAGCTCACAACTTCATTCGATGAAGTTGCCTCTAAAGTCATGGAAGCCGGCACAACCAACATAACCTATGATTCAGCCAACAGATATACATATTCCGTCTTTATAGAAGCAATAAGCGCAGCCCTTAAAAAGGCTGCGCCATAATCAACGTTTTTTCTCACTCCCAGTGGTGTTATTCTTTGAGATTGGACTTTGTTGTGCCCTATCTCCGCTTTATCGTCCAATCTGTCACGGTTTCTTGCTCCTTTTGGACTTTCTCGTGGCTTTCCTCCGCTTCAAAGTCCAATCCGCCACTCAACATCGTCCCTTTTGGACTTCCTCGTGCTTTCTCTCCGCTTCAACGTCCAATCTGTCCCTTCCAAGCCTCAACGCCCGTCACACAAAAACACCCCGGGCAGGTTAGAACTATCCCGATGAAATAGTTCTAACCTGCCCGGGGCTTACACAACATCAACACTAGAACAAGCTTATCTCGTCCCCATTGCTGACATTAACAAATCCTTTATATCCTCGCTCCTCAAGCTTTCCGAGGAACTTACCCATCTTCTTAGGCTTTACATATAATGAACAAACCTTGCCTTCTGCTCTATACTTTTCTGCTATTGCATAGGCTTCCTTAACCTGTCCCTCATCGTACATAACAGCAATCTTGTCTGCTGTAGCCTTAGTCTCAACGCCATTCTGCATAAGGATTGAGAAGATTCTCTCGAATCCGATTGAGAATCCAACAGCGCTTACCTGCTGACCTAAGAACTTGCCAATAAGGTTGTCATATCTTCCACCACCTGCGATAGCACCCTTGAAATCAATACTTTCAACTTCAAATACAGTTCCTGTATAGTAACCCTGACCTCTTACTAAAGAAAGGTCAAATACAACATCAAACTGACCGTCTGAAAGCTCATTTACAGTGTTAATAATTCCTCTTACGCTTTCTGCTGGAGCTTTATCATCCAGTATAGCCTCAACACTTTCAAGGCTTATCTCCTGTGCACTTGAAACACTTCCAAAGAATCCGATAAACTTCTCAATTGCAGCAGCGTCAAATCCCTTGTCTGTAAGCTCAGCCTTAACACCGTCAAGTCCGACCTTATCCATCTTGTCAAATGTAATGCACACACTGTCAAGCTGATCCTCAGTAAATCCACAATTCTGAAGGAATGAACGGAGAAGTCTTCTGTCGTTAATCTTAACCTTGAAATTCTTCATGCCAATAGCCTTAAGAGCCTTGGTTGTTGTAAGGATAAGTTCAACCTCTGAATCTGTAGAATCAGAACCGATAATATCAATATCACACTGAACAAACTCACGAAGTCTGCCCTTCTGTGGTCTTTCAGCTCTGTACACTCTGTCCATCTGGATACATTTCATAGGAAGAGTGAGCTTGTCCTTGTTGTTAGCAAAGTAACGGCTGAGCGGAAGTGTAAGGTCATATCTTAATCCCATATCAGCAATTTCATTCTCACAGGCTGTTCCTGTCTTAGGATTTTCCTGAAGTGAACTTACAGCCTTCTCAAGCTTATCGCCTCTCTTCATAATCTTGAATATAAGATTTAAGTTCTCACCACCATCACTCTTATCAAGATTCTCTATATCCTCAATAATAGGTGTTGTAATATGCTCAAATCCATTAGCAACATATACCTTTAATATCTCATTCTGAAGGTAATCCCTGATTTCAACCTCATTAGGAAGATAATCATTAGTACCCTTAACTGGTGTTATTTTCATAGTTGTCTCCTCATTTACACACTAAGGCAGATAACCGGCATCCGCCAGCCATCTGCCCCCATTTTACTTACCACTAACTAATTAAGCTTCATCAATTGCCTTACCAATATCATGTCTCATATATTTGTTATCGAAATCCACCCATTCAGTAGCTTCATAAGCCTTGGCTCTTGCTTCCTTAAGGTCCTTGCCAAGTGCTGTAACACCGAGAACTCGTCCTCCGTTAGTTACAACCTTGCCTTCTTCGTTGAATTTAGAACCTGCATGGAATAAGAAATAATCATCCTTACCCTTGAAGTTCTCCATTCCCTTAATCTCGAAGCCCTTCTCATATGCGAGTGGATATCCGTCAGATGCGAGAATTACACATACACATGCGTTATCTTCAAACTGAAGGTCAACCTTATCAAGAGTTCCATCAATACAAGCCTCAAATACATCAACAATATCATTCTTCATTCTAGGAAGAACAACCTGTGCCTCAGGATCACCAAATCTTGCATTGTACTCAAGAACCTTTGGTCCCTTTGGAGTAAGCATAAGTCCAAAGAAGATAACTCCCTTAAATGGTCTGCCCTCACTCTTCATTGCGTCAACAGTTGCCTGATAAATGTATTTCTTACAGAACTCATCAACTTCCTTAGTGTAGAAAGGTGATGGTGAGAAGTTACCCATTCCGCCTGTGTTAAGACCCTGGTCACCATCCTTAGCTCTCTTATGATCCTGAGCTGATGACATAATCTTAATTGTATTACCATCAACAAATGAAAGTACTGAAACCTCACGGCCTGTCATGAATTCCTCAATGACAATTGTATCACCTGCTGTTCCGAATTTCTTGTCAAGCATAAGCTCATCAACACCTGCAAGTGCATCCTCTTTGTTCTCACATATAAGAACACCCTTGCCAAGTGCAAGTCCGTCAGCCTTAAGAACGATAGGATATTCAGCAGTCTCAAGATACTTCTTGGCTTCTTCTGCTGATGTAAATGTTTCATAAGCTGCTGTCGGAATATTGTATTTCTTCATAAGATCCTTAGAAAATGCCTTAGATCCTTCAAGAATAGCTGCATTCTTTCTTGGTCCGAATACTCTTAAGCCCTCTGCCTCGAATACATCAACAACACCACCAACAAGTGGGTCGTCCATTCCGATAACAGTAAGGTCAATGCTGTTTTCCTTAGCAAATGCTACAAGCTTCTCAAACTCCATTGCCTTAATATCAACACACTCTGCAAGCTCTGCAATTCCTGCATTACCCGGTGCGCAGTATATCTTGTCAACCTTAGGACTCTTGCTTAACTTCCAGCATATTGCATGCTCTCTTCCGCCGCTGCCTACAACTAATACTTTCATCTTAATTCCTCCGCATATCATTATCTATATACTTAGTCAGTAATCATTAATTAACATGTTCATTGGCAATCTTGTTAATTGCCTTAGGAAGAAGCTTCCATTCAGCCTGCTCCATAATTCTTCTCTGAAGAGTTTCAGGAGTATCACCATCAAGTACATCAACTGCCTTCTGGAAAATAATCTCTCCTGTATCCATTCCTTCATCTACATAATGCACAGTTGCACCTGATACCTTAACACCTTTTTCTAAAGCTGCTTCATGAACCTTAAGTCCGTAAAAACCAACTCCGCAGAAGGAAGGTATAAGTGATGGGTGAATATTAATAATTCTGTGGCTGTACTGATGAACCATTTTCTCTGGAATTCTTACAAGGAATCCTGCGAGTACTATAAGGTCAACATTAAGCTCATTCACTTTATCAAGCAATGCATCGTTAAATGCATCTCTGCTTTCATAATCCTTTGGTGATATGCAATATGCTGGAATATTGTTATCCTTAGCTCTTGTGAGTGCATATGCTCCGGCATTATTGCTTATAACTGCTACAAGCTCTGTGTTAGTGATTGTTCCATCCTTAACAGCATCGATAATAGCCTGAAGATTAGTTCCGCCTCCGGAAACCATAACTGCAACTCTTAGCATAAAGTAACTCCCTTCTCGCCAGCTTCAATGCTTCCGATAACATATGGAGTCTCACCTGCAGCCTTAACTGCTGTCATAACTGTATCAACATCAGCAGGATCAACAGCAAGTACAAGACCGATACCCATGTTAAATGTATTATACATCATATGCTCTTCGATATTGCCATCTTCTGCAAGCATCTTAAAGATTGGTGGTACTTCATAGCTGTCCTTCTTAATTACAGCCTTAACACCGTCTGGAAGCATTCTAGGTACATTTTCATAGAAACCACCACCTGTGATATGGCTGCAGCCCTTAACCTTAACGCCTGCCTTCTTGATTTCCTTCATTGTCTTAACATATATCTTAGTTGGAGCAAGTAATGCCTCTCCTAATGTCTTTCCAAGTGAATCATAATATGTATTAAGAGATTCCTCTGTCATTGTAAATACGCTTCTTACAAGTGAGAATCCATTGCTGTGTACACCACTTGAAGCAATACCGATAAGAGTATCACCTGACTTGATGTTCTCGCCTGTAATAAGGTCCTTCTTATCAACAACACCTACAGCAAATCCTGCAAGGTCATATTCATCCTGTGGCATAAGTCCCGGATGCTCTGCTGTCTCACCACCGATAAGTGCACATTCAGACTGTCTGCAACCTTCTGCAACACCACCAACGATAGTAGCAATCTTTTCTGGATAATTCTTGCCGCATGCGATGTAATCAAGGAAGAAGAGTGGCTCTCCACCAGCACATACAACATCGTTAACACACATAGCAACTGCATCAATACCGATAGTATCATGCTTGTCCATAATGAAAGCTAACTTAACCTTAGTTCCACATCCGTCAGTTCCTGAAAGTAATACAGGCTCTTCCATCTCCTTAATCTTAGCGAGTGAAAATGCTCCTGAGAATCCACCTATTCCTCCTAACACTTCTTCTCTCATAGTAGACTTAACAGCCTCTTTCATTAACTCAACTGACTTATAACCTGCTTCAATATCAACTCCAGATTTCTTGTAATCCATGATTCTTTCTCCTTCAATATTATGATAAATGTAAGTTAATGTAACTATTCAGTTACAAATTAATAATTCTTATAGCCGACTTCCTGAAGTCTGGCATCCTTCTTCTGAACACTTTCCTTAAGATTCTTAGTATAATCCTTAAGTCTTTCAAGAAGTGCTGCATCAGATGTTGCAAGAATCTTGGCTGCAAGAATACCTGCATTGGCACCACCGTTAATAGCAACAGTTGCAACAGGAATACCTGTAGGCATCTGTACTATTGAATATAATGAATCTCTACCGCCTAGTGATGTTGTGTGCATTGGAATACCAATAACAGGCATTGGGAAAATAGCTGCACACATACCCGGAAGATGTGCTGCCATACCTGCACCTGCTATAATAACCTTAAATCCCTTCTCCTCTGCACTCTTAGCGTATTCAAAGAATACGTCAGGCTCTCTGTGTGCTGAGATAATTGTCATCTCATACGAAATCCCTAACTGTTCAAGAATGTCTGCTGCCTTTGCCATAACAGGCATATCAGAGTCACTTCCCATAACAATTCCTACTAAAGCCATATTAACCTCCTATGTCCGATAGATATAATATTAAAATTAGTGAAAACACTAATTATCATTGTACTTTGTTTTAAACTTTGCGTCAAGATAAAGCCTGTTTACAGCTTACAATTATATATTTATGATTCTGTTAAAAATGCATCATTAAGCGCAAGTGTGCCATCAAGCACGAATCTGCCGTTCTTAATCAAGTCTGTTCTTGTTCCATCCTCTGCCACAACAGTAATATTGCCAATCTCATCATATGGAATTGTAATATCGGTGTGACAGTTATAATAAGCCTTGTCCGGCTCAGTCTTACGAAGAAGTGAAACCTCATTATCCCTTGAGATAATCTCCTTGCCATCCGGATTAGTTACATACACATCCTCTGCCCTTGAATAGCATGTGTCTCCGACTGCAAAATGTGGTCCCATCTTTTCAACAATAAGAATCGGAAGCTTATACACAATATCATGCTTATTGGCAAACACATACGCTGTAGTGTTAGTTCCTATAGCAAACTCTCCGAGCGGCAGAGTTTCATGGTCATATAACACATTTGCCTTGAAAAGCTCTTTATTCTTAGCCTCATCATCAAAGTTAGTGCATGTGTAGTCCTTAACAAATCCGTCCTCAAACCATACAGTAAGATTGTTAAACTTGATATCATTAAGATATACACTGCTCACATTAAGCACACCTGTTGTTTTCTTAAGCACAGGCGATGTGAATACTTCTCCAAGCGGAATATTAACGTCCGCAAGACAGTTCTCAAATACAGTCTGCGTCTTATGGTCGGTTATCTTCATAATAGAAACCTTCATGTCTGTGCAGTTTCCGTTAGTTCCTTTAACCTCAACATACTGTGCAGTATCAAGTACATCAATAAGTGCCTGCTGGATAGCTTTATATTTGTTATAATCAAGGGTATTAATCTTAACAGTACCCTTGAATATTTCCTCGAAATTCTCGCCAATCTCCGGTATCGGATAAGCAATTATTGTAAAGCTTCTCTCCTCGCCTTTGATATACTCATTAACAATGCTTCCCGCATCATTGCTGTATTTCACAGAAAGCTTCTGCTGCTTAGTATCAAGCGTTAATGCCTCGCTCTTAATCTGAGGCTCAAATGGCACTTCACCAAACACCTCCATAACAGCAGGCCCACCATGCACCGCTGCAAGCTCTTTGTTCTTCTCATATGCTAGCTTTAATGCGCCTGTCTTTCTCTCAACAAATTCGCCATCCATATAAAGTGCATTGTCAAAACGATGGTCGAAATCCATCTGTTTGTTAGGATTAGCTCCGTAATAGCCAACCTTAATGTTTAGTCTTTTATTAATTGTATTGACCGCTGCCCTGTATATCGTAGGCTTTAGTCCCAGCTTTGCAAAATTCTTAATCTCAACCCTCACAAGTCTTTCAAATCCAAGACAGTATCTTATATTAACAGTTTTCTTCTTTGATAAATCCTTGCCTGTAAGCTCAAACCCGATTCTGTATCCTTCTGTAAATGTGTCTGCCATCTTCTGGATTTCTTCTTCGCTGAGCGAATTAAGATACTCTGCTGTCTTAATCTCATTGTCTGTGACATACTCACCGAATCTGTACAGATATCTTACATCTGTAAGGTCAGACTCCATAATAATCTTAGTTGCAAAATCAAGTTCAGGGTCTAACAGCTCTCTTACCCTGTACTCCATAAGGTCATCACTGTAATCACTTACATACCAGTACACAGACTCTTTCATCTGCTTATAATCTGGCTTTCCGCAGTCTGCCTCAGTCGATACGCACATGCAGTACACTTCAACAAAAAGCTCCATAAGTGCTGTCATCTCTGCCATTCTGCCTTCATATGCATACACAATCATTCCTCTTATCTCAACATAAAGGAATGACAAAAGCCTTCCCTCTGAAAGCCCTAACTTTGAAGCCGCATATGACGGATTAGCGTAGCTTGTCTCGTAAGCCTTGCCAATTACATCTTCATACAGACCTGTATTCAGATTCTTACATTCTTCAAGTGAATAATCTCTGAAAACATCAGCTTTTAAGTCAGCCGCAAGCTTATCCATCTTAAGAATAAATGCAGCGATACATTTGAAATAATCTGCAAAACCATCCGTCTTAAGCCCCGGTTCCTCTGCTATCTCTTTAATTCTTTCTATCGCAAGCCCGTAACGCTCTTCTACATTATCATTAAACAATTTCTTTCTCCTTCTGCCCTGATAAGGATTATATTCCCATTAAGAATACTGCTATCATAAATACTGCTATTACCCCACACAGCATTGAACCAAATCTCGAAGTTCCGTAGAACTTATTATCTTCTTTGAAACTGATTAATCCGATTACTGTTCCGATTACCGCTAAGATAAGGCTTAATATTCCAAGACTTCCTACTCTTAAGCCGCCTTCTCCTGCTGCTTTAAAAGACAGATACACTCCATAACTTAAAGAAAGCAATGACAGTATTCCCATCGCAGTCGATATCAAACCACCAAGTGCCTGACTTTTATCAGAGAACTTGTATTTATTGAAAAGTTTCATTCTTTCACCTGTCCTTTTTACTAAACATTTTAACTATTCTGTATGCTATCGCATATACCGCATAACCGCACAATGCTCCCACTACATTAAGCACAAGGTCATCAACATCAAAGCAGCCGACCTTGCATATAAGCTGTACTGTTTCTATTGTAAGCGACATTGCGAATCCATATGCAAATGTAGCAAAAACATTAATTCTGCCATTGGAAAGCCACGGCACGAATATTCCAAATGGAATGAATGCCAGCACATTTCCAATGATATTAAGAAATGCTATCCAGCCAAGCGAGTCAAAATGTCCAAGATAACGCCAATAGCGCCTGATTTCCCTAAACAATGTAAGATTGTATTTGTAACCGCTGGCTATCTCTGCCCTTCCCATTCCTTCTGCAAAAAAGACTACATAAAAGAGCAGAATCATATATATAACAAAAAGCGCCCATTTTATAAGCGTTACATAATGTTTCTTTTTCATAACAAATCTGCCCGGCAGGCATAATTAACCCACCAGGCAGTTCCCCTTCACTAGAATAAGCTATCTGATCTGTGCGCAAGAAGTCTTGCACCATTAATAATCATCATTACACCTGCACCGATACCAAAGAGTATTATCAGGATACCAAATACAAGATTAGAAGCTCCTACTGACTTTAATTTCTTATAAAGATTCTCTTCCATAATTAACCCTCCATAAATATCAGCTATTATGCGTTCTTAACACCATATTCTGCGTAATACTTGTCAATTGCTGCCTTAAGTGCATCATCAATAACTACCTTGCCCTCGCACTCTTTATTGTAAAGGTGTTCTACAACATCTGCCATAGATACAATTGCGCTTGTTGGGAAACCATATCTTTCCTTAATCTCCTCAAGTGCACTCACCTTTCCGCCAAGACCTACTTCCATACGGTTAAGTGAAACCATAAGTCCTACGATTGTAACATCTGCTGCCCCTCTTACCTTAGGAACTGTCTCTTCCATCGACTTACCGGATGTTGTTACATCTTCTATCATAATGACTCTGTCGCCATCCTTTAACTTGCTTCCAAGGAATCCACCCTTATCAGCACCATGGTCCTTCTCTTCCTTACGGTCTGAGCAGTATCTTACTTCCTTGCCATAAAGCTTTGCATAAGCAACTGCTGTAACTACGCTGATTGGAATTCCCTTATATGCTGGTCCGAACAGTACATCAAAATCATCACCATATGTTTCATGAATAGCCTTTGCATAATACTCACCAAGTCTTGCAAGCTGTGTTCCTGTAACATACGCACCTGCGTTCATGAAGAAAGGTGACTTTCTTCCACTCTTTAAAGTAAAATCTCCAAACTTTAACACATCACTCTCTACCATGAAATCTATAAATTCCTGCTTGTATGCTTCCATTATATCCTCCTTATTCAGCCCCGCTGTCCGGCGGCACTGCTTCATATTCAATATTGATTTTTATTTTATCATAAATGTTTTCCCGTTTCAATGCGTCTTTGACACATTAAAATTACATATTAAAATCTATACATCAGAATCCCCTATCTGCTTTTCCTGATTATCTGGTAGCCGGAAATCACTAAAACCCACTAACCATTGTCAAGCTAATAATTTAGTAGGTTATTTCAGGCAGCCTCTTTTCATTCTCCCGCCAGTTCACCTACAAATCTGTTAAAATGTTTCTCCTTAGTAGGTCTTTTTCCTGCTTTCCAGAGGAATGAACATTCATTTTATACTTATAAAACCTACTAAAAAGGCTTCTTCCTGCCTGATTAGTAGGTCTTGTTACTGTCAATTATCTTGAATATGTGCCAAAATAATATACCAAATTTACATCGAACACTGAATTAATAGGTTTCCACACCTTTTATCAAAACTTTATGTATATCTCTCCCCAATCGTTTGGAAAACAAAAGTTACACCTTCAAACTTAAAAACACGATTTTTATATTTCTAATCACATATGAGATATTCCAGCACATAATCGCTTCTTTCATTTTCTTTTAAATCTCGATTAACAAAGCTCAAAACTCCTTCACCATAATTTCATCGTCAATAGTAATTTTGTTTTTTATTATCTTAAACCACAGAGTCGCACTATGTATGTAGTCTGATAACATCCAGCATATCTCTTTTTTGTATTCACAATCTCTTAAAAAACTCATATCAATTGTATTGTATATTTTTAATTTATCTGTATTCCTGTTAAAGTTTTCCGGATGAGCATCATCTGGAAATTCCACTTTATCCTTCCAATTTTCATTAGGTATCTCTATATTCATATATTTATCACCATATATGAGCATATATCTTTTTTTCCCAATATTGGACGAGCCCGTTTCTTCTATCCGCTGCCTGAGGCAAAGTGTATCTGCTAAATTATTCCATAATAAAAGATGCTCATCCTTACTTTTAACAACTCTACCTGTGGGAATCTTTAAATACCCTGTATGTTGATATGTATCAACAATATTCATATCTGCTATTTATTTTTTTCTTTCTTCTTAAATATAGTAATATATATAATTCATAATTTTACCCCGCATCT
>ERZ1035025.495-NODE-495-length-26412-cov-64.989566_pt1 | contig 26412 bp, 19 predicted proteins | sample MGYA00520619_ERZ1035025 | MGnify/ENA primary metagenome ERZ1035025 (study PRJEB33766, sample SAMN09781742) | gut metagenome | biome: gut microbiome | host: Homo sapiens | place: Madagascar | study: EMG produced TPA metagenomics assembly of the PRJNA485056 data...
AATATATAATATAAAAAATATACTTTCAATTTGTAACCAAGTTGTAGGTGTAGGGGTCTGAAAAGAAACTGAGTAATTGAGTAACTGAGTAATTGAGTCAAATCGAGCCAAATTCCAGCTTCGTGTCTGTATCAACAGATAATCTCCGTGTGGCTTCTTCTGATGTAAATAAAACTCTAAATATGACTCTCAAAATACGCTCAAAGATTTGCATATTCCTCTACCGCCATCTGATCTACCGCCATCTGATAAGTAGGTTCACTACCTACTGCTTCTGTGATAACATCCGGCACATATCCACTCGTTACCTCAATTTAATAGGTATTTAACTAAAAATACATTTATTATTGTTAAAGCATTCTAAAACGGGGGGGGTTGTAGTATCTACAAAGTTATATACCTTTGCAATCAGAAATCAGTCTCCAAGTAATATACAAGGGGATTGGTTGAAATATGTTGAGGACCATTTGATAAGTCATAATAGGTTTATATTGGTTTACAACAATGTTTATATTGCTTAATAACAATGTTTTATATTGCTTAATAACAATGTTTTATATTGCTAAACAACAATACAACAGTAAGATTCCGGGTAACCGGATAAATAGTTAATATAGTAAGTGACAAATGAAAAAGATAGCAGTTTTGCTGTTTGTTATTTTGGGAAATAAAACAGTAGGTTACACACAAGATTTCGCCCTGAAGACGAACGGACTCTACTGGGCGACAACCACACTCAATATGGGCGTGGAGAAGGCAATCAGCAACCAGGTAACCCTGGAAGCAGATGTAGCATACAACCCCTGGACATTCAGGGAAGACAAGAAGATGCACCTTCTCTTGGTACAGCCAGAAATGAAATACTGGCTGTGCGAAAAGTACGAAGGACATTTCGTAGGTATCCACCTGCATGGTGCTCAATTCTACGGAGGTTTTGGCAGCAAGCTCTACGATGGCTACTTGGCTGGCGGAGGCGTAACATACGGTTACGACTGGATTCTATCCCCTCACTGGAATCTGGAGGCAGCCATCGGTGTGGGATACGCCCACCTCTGGTACAAGCAAAGCCCTAACTTGCCCTGCATCAAGTGCCAGGAAAAGAAGAACGATAACTATATCGGTCCTACCAAGGCTGCGCTATCATTAGTCTATATCTTTTAAAAAAAAGTGCATCATTTAATCACAAAGAACATTATGGATGATAGAATGAAACTCAAAATAGTATATCTGGCTATTGCAGGTGTAGGCTTGGCTCTTCTGACGACTATGTCTTCATGCAGCAAACAGAATATAGTAAGTGATAAAAAGATTACATGTACTCCCGATTCCTTTATGCTTCTACCAGATAGCAGTAATCAGGCTGCACTCAACCTTCAGGTTCATATCCCGAAGCATTATTTCTCGAAGAGAAGCCGTCTCTTCGTAATACCCGTATTGACAGACAGCGACAGCATCGTGGCTAAATACAAGCCTATAGTGCTGGATGCGCCAATCTACAGCAGGAAGATGGAACGTAAATGGGTGCTCGATAGCATTGCTGATCCATACGATTCTATTGCACAGAGAGTTACCAACACAAAAGTAGATTTATCCGTGTTATATAACGACACCATCACCCTGCCTGCCAACTTCCATAAGGGAAGCCTCGTGGCAGTGGCTTCTGCCGACGGATGCGGCGAATGCCGTGCTATCAGCCATACCAAGATAGCCGATGTGTTCCGTCCGGAAATCAAGAAGCAACTGCATCTCAACTGGATGAAGCATACTTTCGAGATCAAGCCGAAGATAAGAAAAGGAAAGGGCGTGGCACGACTTGAGTTTGCTATCAATAAATATGATATCAATCTCAAGATGAGCAACAACCAGGCTGAGCTCGACCACATGTTGAGCGATATAGCTCCAGTGCTCAGCGACAGCCTCGCTACCCTCACTTCTTTGGGCATCTATGGTCTGGCGTCAGCCGACGGCCCGCTGAAGTTTAACACCCCACTTTCCCGCAACCGTGCCAACTCAGCCCTGAAGTGGCTGCTTGCGCACATAGAGAATGGCGACAAGGTGAAGAAGATAGCCCGTATCGGTTCACGCCCTGAAGGATGGCAGCCAGTATTGGATGCGATGGTGGCCGCCGGCGATGCCGACAGCACGATGGTGAAGAACATCCTGACCCGATATGCCAACTTCAACGATGATGTGCAGGAGCGCTATATCCGCCGCCTGCCTATCTGGAACAGCATCAAGAAGAAGTATCTGCAGAAGAGCCGTAGCGTGGAATACACCTACACATACATCATCAAGAACTTCACCACCGATGAAGAAATGCTGCAGATGTACGAGCTCCGCCCAGATGCCTTCAGCGAAGATGAGTTCCTGCATGTGGCACAGATTGCAGAGAGCGCAGAAAAGCAGAAGCAGGTATATGAGACGACTTTGAAATATTACCCTATGTCGAAGATTGCTGCCAACAATCTTGCCATCCTACTCGAGAAAGAAGGCAAGGTTGATGTGGCTGAAGAGATATTGAACCGCCAGAAGGTAGAAGAGACTCTGATCAGCCAGAAGGCACTCACAGAATAAATTACAGCGTATGACAAGATTAAAAGTTATCATATATGGTATGGCACTGGCTATGTCATTCACCTCGTGCGTTCGTGAAGATCTGGACCAATGTCCTCCTCTGCGTATCAACATCGAGGTGAAAGACAAGAATTATTTCAATGTTGATCAGACTGCACCCGAAGAGAAACGAGATGAAAAACAGCCATTTAGATCATTCATCCCGACTCTTTCCTATCGTCTGAGCCGACTCAACGACGACGGCACTCAGCAGGTTATCGTAGAAGAAAAAGGTTTCGGAGTAGAGGGTGATGGATTAACTTATCCTGTAAGCTTCGACCCCGATATGCCTTTCGGAAAATACGTCTTTACGGTATGGGGAGGTATGAAGACGCGAGGCGAACTCAATCTGGATAAAAACGAACTGTTGCTACATCCGGAGCACAGTCAGGGCGATGATGTTTATCAGGTTTGCGATACCCTCGTCTATGATGAAAAACATTATTGCTATACCAGCGAGATGGAGCGCACCAAGGGTAAACTGGTTATATGGACAGAGAATCTTCCTGCCGGGTATCACCTGATGAATACTGAAGTAAGCCAGCTCTATGGAATAGTAAATCCAAGTTTCCTATATTCTGAAGAGACCAGCGTCTTTCATGAATCGGAAATTGAAGCTGGCGCCAAGACCAAGACCTCTATTTTCCTGGCTCCTTCTTTCCAGAAGGATGAGTCAGTGGTGGATGTCAATTTCTATAAGAATAGTGGCGAAGGCGCAGGCAGCAGTTCTTCTGTGTTGACGCCTGATGACGTGAAGGTAAGCATGGAGCGCAATAAGATTATGGTGCTGAAATATGTGTACGATTCCGACCGCAATCGCTTCACCATCTATATGAAGGTGAACGACAACTGGGAGGAAATTCACGGTATGATATTGGATTGATAATTAATTTATACTCAATTTTTAAATTTATAATTTATGAAAAAAGGTATGTTTTTTGCGCTTGCAGCAAGCAGCTTGCTGTTCAGCGCATGTAGCAGTGACGACGCTGTGGTTAGCACAGAGGGTCAGAACGAGGCAGTACAGCAGATTGTATTGCATGTAGCAAGTAGTGGTGATGGCTTGACAACACGTGCAGGCCGCCCATTGTATTCTTCACAGGCTTTGCAGACTATCCAGAATGTTCGTGTGTTGATTTACAACTCCAAAACAAATGAAATTGTCAAAGACGCAAAGATGGATTGGAAAAAGAGTGCTACGTATGACAATCATGGTCGCGAGCTTACTCTTACTTACAAGGGTGATCAGAGACTGGGTGAAGGTAACTACAAGGTTATGGCTGTAGGTTACAGCGATAACAGTGACTACACCTATGCTTTGGATGTAACAAGTACAGAAGCCCTTACTGGTACTTACAAGGATATTACTGCAACCTTGAAGGCAGGCAAAGTAGCAGAGGAGGTATTCGCAGGTGATGCAGAACTGAATATCAACGCTGACAAGAAAATCACCAACCTTACTAAGGGTGAAGATGATGGCGTAGCAGTAACCTTGCATCGTCAGGTAGCTGGTAGCTTCGGTTATTTCCAGAACATCCCAGCAAGTGTGAATGGCAAAGCAGCCGCAACCCTTCGTCTCGTAGTAAGAGATAAGAATGATATGTTGACTTTCAACAACTTCAACAGCTCATTCACAGATGCAGCAACCAGCACTATCAAGTATAATGTTAATGGTTCTAAATCTGCAAGTGCTGCTACTGCAGATGCAAAGTTCAATAACAAAGAGGATGGTTATGTGCTCTACTCTATCAATTTGAATACATGGTTCCCTGGTGGTGATCAGAACAGTGACGGTGTGCTGAATGCTGAAGATACCAACTGGAAACACCCTGATGGTGTAAATACTCAGGTTGTGAAGGGTTCTGTATTCGGAAGCAACTTCGTCATTCCATTTAATTACGCAGAGGGTAAGAGCACCATGGAGCTTCAGCTCTTGGATGCTGATAACAATATCATCAAGACTTGGACCGTTTCTATCCCAGCATCAGATTTAAATAATGTTGCAGCAAATGGAGCTACAGACGCAAGTCCTTCTATCTTCAACGTGGTTCGTAACCACATGTACAACTTGGGTGTGAAGACTTCAAATGGCACAACACCAGATCCAAGTAATCCTGATCCAAAGCCAACTGATCCAGATCCAGATAAACCAAAGCCAGGTACTGACGAGCCAGAAGACTTGAGCAAATCTCAGAACCTCATCTTGAAGGTGAACGACAACTGGGAGGCTATCCACAAGATGGAGCTGGGTGATTAATCTTACTACGTGCTCATAATATAGGCAGTATTAAGAAAAATATATCCAAGGGATGCACAGTGCCCGCTATAGGCACTCGCATCCCTTACTATCCCAACATCACAATATTTAATTTATCATTCATTTTATACGTAATTCCCATTCAAATCGAATAGGCGAACATTGAAATCGAATAGACGAATATTGAAATCGAATAGACGAATATGATGAGAAAATCTATAAAAAACAGTTTAAATATAATCCTCGCAGCCAGTCTCCTAATAAGCTGCAGCGCAAGTAATGATGTGCCTGATACCCTCGCCGACGGCTCGCATGCCGTGAAGTTGGACATGAGAGTGGGTGTAAGCGCAGGTGTCGTTACCGGCTCACGAGAACTTGATACATGGGATGGAGCACAGCAGGTGAATGATATGAGAATCTACGTCTTCAGATGCCCCGTAGAAAAGAAGGGCACCTCAGAAGAAGCATATACCTATTGCATCCCTATTGAAACGGAAGCTGCCAAGAATGGTTACTATTCCGTTGACGCATTCAACAATAGAGAACCCTACTATTCTGCCGAGCACCAGAACATGCCCGAGCTGCATTCATACACCATCGAACCCTATCTGCAGAACGGCTACTACTACCAGTTTCTTGCCATAGGAAGAGATGATAAATACGCAACGACGAAATTACTTACAGAACCCAAATTCACTGAAAACGAAACGAAACTGGAGGACGCAAGAATCGCCCTCACTGAGCAGGCAAAAAACAGCGCCAAACTCGGTATCCTCAATACCACAGAGCTGTTTAGCGGCATCCTGCAAGACGAGAACACCCAAGAGGAAGCCCCCGTACTCGTAACGGAAGATACAAAATACTTCCACCGCACACTTACTGCCAGCCGTAACGTGGCAGGACTGATGATTTACGTAGAAAACATCCCGGCACTGGTGGAGTCGAATGCAGCAGGCGAGGGGAGCACCGTTACCTTCACGCCCACCTCTCTATCCATAGTAGCCACCGGCATCACCACCGAAACGCTGATCAGGCAGAAGCAGGCACCAGCAGATGCCGAATCGTTGACATATCAGACGTTGGGCACCATCGACCTCACCCCCTCAAACGGATGGACCGTAGATGCTACAGAGAACATATTCAAGCGAGCTGCAGACTCCCAGAAAGGATGGAAGGAAAACAGCTACATGATAAGCAACTTCATGATGCCTACACCAGAGGAAAAAATGCAGAAAAGCAAGAACTCGGCAGAGAACGAGACCACCTTCTATCTGCATTACACGGATGGCACGCACCACAGGTACGACAACATCAGGAAATCTACAACCAATGGCGACAAGTTCAAATTCCCTATCGAGGCAAACCACCTGTATTGCCTGGGAGCCAAGAGCAAGACCGTGAACCAGCCATACGACCTGAAGGAGTATTACGAGCCGGTGATGACCGAAGTGAAGGTTGAGATAGAACCAGCCTTCGAAAAAAGACATGAATTTGAAACAGAATAAACGTTACAAAACAGCATAAAAACGGAAATAGAATATGCAGAAATCAAGATTTAGCATCTATAAGATAAGCTCCATCAGGATGAACGCCATCAGGATGAACGCCATCAGGACAGGCATGGCGGTAGGGGTTTGCTTCCTCCTCGCACTAGCCGCGGGATGTAGCAGCGATGCCGATTTGCCACCCTATCCAGATGGCAGCAATGGAGATGCAGGCATGAATCAGCCTTCAGAAAAGGACGACGAGATTACGACTGTTCCCTTCACCATCACTCTGGGCGGATTAAGCGGCAGCGATGCCAATGCAGGGCAGGGGGGCGGAAACACCCGTGTAGCTCCTCCTGGTGCAGGATTCTCTTCCTCGTCGGGCACAACAGGCGAGGACAACGGATATGCCGAGACCGACAACGTCAATGCCGTAAGGCTGATAGCTTTTCGCCGAAGAGTTCAGAACAATGGAGAAAATATTGCAACCTATGATGCCGCAGTCAACGATATCCAGGGCTTCGAGTACGACCCTACCAACGACAGGGTGATTAACGGGAAACCCACGTTAGAAGACGGCAAGGAAGACGATTATCTTTCGGGAAAGCCCCACAAGCACTATGTGGTAAAGGGCACCTTCGGCATCAGCAGGGGCTACGAATATCGTATCATTGCCCTCGCTTACAATAGCCAGGAGAAATCGCCCTATCCGCAGTATGAGGAAAACAATGTGGTTACCACGGAAATGCTCAATTTAAAAAAAGGTACTACATTTCAGGAGTTCAAGGCCACGTTTGCGAGTTACCTGGTCGATGATGACAAAACCGACACCCCCAACAACTGGCTTGAGTATCTAAAAAAAATAGTTCTCAATAATGTAAATTGCTTGAGCCGCCGGCTCATCACGGTGCCGCAGCTCTTCTATGGCACCCTCTACCAGCAGGGGGATGATACCCAAAATCCAATCATCTCTTCTGCTGATTACCAGAAGGAAAATCTGGGAAACAACACCCCTACGCCGCTTGTAGGAACACTCTATAGAGGCATGGCAGAAGTGGAGGTTCATATCACTCATGCCGCCCATTACAACAGTATATCGCAGACGCAATGGTATTGCCTACTTGCCGACACCGTGCTTACCCAGATGCCTCTTACCAGCTACGACGGTTTTAAGCAGGGTGGGGAACCTATCAATAACTATTCAAAAAAGGGAGGCTCCTATACCGCCATTGCCTATGCCCCCTTCCCAGGTGAAGGCAAGGAAGTGGTGCTCAAGGCATTTGTGCTGCCAGGCAAGACACATCTTGCCGTGAGAATAGGCTTCAAAGCCTATCCTTACGCCCTCAACTCTAAGGTGAAGGCGAAGGATATGATGTCTTCTGAAGCAGCCACGGGCGTCATCGTGGTGGATGGAGTCAGCAACCTCTTCTATCTGAGGCGAAACCATAAATATGTCTTCACATACGCTGATCAAAGCAAACTTACAGGCGACAAAAACCGTCTGCTAGATTAAGATCAAGAGAATTATCAAGATGTTATGCTATGTTTTAAAATCAAACAGACAATGAAACAGCATTTTATATACAAAACTTTCATATCATTTTTGTTGGCATTCCTGCTGGCTGTGCCCGCCTCTATCCAGGCGGCACAACCTCAGGATGATAACACCAGTCCCTATTTCGAGAGTGCTGCCGTTAGAGACTCGTTCATGAACTGCAAGAAACCCATCTGGACCAACAACTGGGATGATCTGCCAACCGACACGCTGCAGAAACATTTTGTGAAGTTCACCAATGACCCCAAATATGGCAACATGACATTCCGTGAGCTGCGCAACCGCCGTGCCCTTACGGGTGAATCGTGCACCGTCAACAAGCTGATTGGCGTGGTAGGCGTAGGCAGCTGGGCGAAAGACCTGGGTGCCCTTACCGATGATTCGCTCGACAACAATGCCCAGGTGAACTCAGTGGTAAGAGCAGGTGTAACCGTTGACCCAATTGTGAGCGTAAGAGATATGGACAATTACTACTCCAAGGGCACGGTGGCAGGCTATACCATCGTGGCAGGTTCGGGCAGCAGCGTGCTCAGCCTCGATGTAATCAAGGCTTTCTCCATCGGATTCTATCGCGACGGCAAGCTGCAGGGCGTAAAGGCGGTGAGAGAAGGACAGAACGGCTCGGGAGTAACACTGAAACTGCTCCAGATACCGGGTTCCGACAACATCTGCGCCATGCTGACGGCAGAAAGCGACTGGCTCTTCGATGAAATCAGCCTCGACTGCTCGGGCGGTATCCAGGCAGAGGTGGCCAACATTCTGAAAATCAAATATGCCTTCGTGGGCGAACCTACGGAGTTTACTATCACCAACGGAGGTATCAAAAAATACAACGACTATTCGGAGGGCGACAAGCAGGTGTCGCTCAAAGAGATGAAAGGCTGGCGCCCTATTCTCCTCGGCATCCCCCTGCCTTTCCTGGACGGCGATATAGAGAAGATGACAGATGATGACCTGGACAATTTCGCCACCATCGTCCCTCTTCTTAACGTGGGTTACCAGGGCGGAGCCAAGTTTATGATGCAGAACGACAAAAACCCGCAAGGCGAGGCATTCGAGGCGGGCATGGAGGCAGGCTTCAAATACAAGATGGATGCCCTGCTGAGCCTTAATGCAGGAACATGGATCAACGTGCTGCTCTTCGACCACAAGGGAAACAAGGTGCAGGAAGAGACGATTTCTGCACAGGTGCTCAACCTCTCGCTGGTGCAGATTGGCGATGGAACGGTGAGCATCAAGGCAAAGGTGCCGTTTTCGGGATGCGAAATCAGATTCCTCACTGTTCTCGGAGTAGACGCTGGCGCCATCGGCATCCACTACGGATTCGTGAGAATGGCTCCAGATGTATCCCACCGGTGCCCCATCAACCCTACCATCAGCAGCAACATCTGCGGGTCGCAGACTTCGTTTACTCTCCGTTCTAATCCGAAAGTAAGCGTAACATGGAGTCTGGTGAATGCATGGGATTTGAAAAATAACGATATTCTTGCCACCACACCAGTAAAGGTTACCTCTGATGGTCAAGTTACCAATCTGGAACCTGGTAAATATACCTTCAGGGCCACGGCTCAGGACCGATGTTATGATGAAACCACCATTACCGTAGGTGGTTTTAATGATGGAAATACAACTTGCGGCAAACCACTTGTCAACAAACTGGGTGAAGATTTCTACGAGGTATCGCCTAAGATTCACGAAACATCCGGCTCGCTGCTTTCTGTCTCTGAACTCAAGGATAGAGACAATATTATCAAAGGAGAATATGATCAATATGCCGAATATATAAGTGGCTTGAGTCTTGCCGATAACCTCTGCATCATCGGAATTCACCGTAAGGATGGTCAACTGATATACGATGCTACCGACCGACACGAAGGTGAATCAGAGACGGATGCCGTCAAGAGAGCTCAACCTAAGCGCATTGGTTTTGTGGTAGAGGCTGATGCTACAGTAATCAATTTGCATGCCCTGCAATTCCTGCAGATACGCTGCTATAACCAAGGCAAGGAAGTATATCGCCATCTGATAGATGAGAACAATGCGATTAGTGCAGATATTGCAGGTTCAGACAAGCTGCAAAAGATAAGATATTCTATCGAAGTTCCAGCCTACGACAGCAAAGGCAACCCGATTCAGATGGATGAGTTCCAACTCTGGAATTCGGGTGTACTCAATCTGGGCGGTTCTAAACTCCGTATCTACTATGCCTTTATCGAGGAGGCTGCCGATGACTGTTCTTCGCCACTTGCATGTAGCAGTCTGGTGATGTCGCATAATCATTCACATACTACCATCAATGCTAATGAAACCAAATTTGGCGGAGTGGTGAGTGTGGCTACTGTAGATGATAACTTAGGCTATCTGGTGGATGACGACTTGAATACCTATATGGCGGTTGCCAATACGGTAAGTGTGGGAGTTGGTCAAACATTCGCCGTAAAGATGGGTAGAACACTCGACTATCATCATCAGTTGGGAATTGTCATTGACAACAAGACTTTCCTGGCAGCCGTAAAAGTAGGAAACTGGCTAACGGTAGAAACCTTCAAAGACGGTAATTCTACGGGAGATAAATTTACCGACTGGAAGGTGATTTCCGCTAATGTAGCGGGTTATGGCGATAAGAATATCCTCTTCTTTCAGCCAAAGAAAGCGTATGACGAGGTGCGATTAACTTTAGCCAATATTGTAGGCGCATTGGATGTGCAGAAATTCTACGGACTCGTGACACGTGGTGATATTGATAATGATGGTATTCCTGACTGTAAGGACGACAACTCGTGCGTAAATGGTGTAAAAGATATCGTTGTCAACAATGTATGCGTAGGAGATACGATTGTCGTAACTGCTACCGGATTGACCGGAACGAATTATTATCTTTCCTTCGACGACAAGAATGCAGGCAATAACGGACAGATGATTCTGGTGGAGTCAACATCAGACACCAAGAACAACATTAAATATTCTTATAAAACCAAGAAGCCGGGCGAATATCAGCTCACCTTCTTCGACGGCAGCAGGACGCCACTCACATCGGTGGTATATCAGGTTCATCCGCTGCAGACACGCTGGCTTGCCACTGCCACCACCAATGAATGGAACAAATGGGACAACTGGAGCGACGGTTCGCCTTACTGCTGCACCAACGCCATCATTTCGTCGGATGCCGATAACTTCCCAGTGCTGGGCACGGCAGTGAAGCCAGCCGACTACTGCTGCAAGGACATCTTCTTCGAACCCCGTTCGGCGGTGGATAACGTGCCTTCGCTCAACTATCGCAAGGCATGGGTAGAACTGGAGCAGAAGCCGAACCATTACTATCTGCTGAGTGCACCGCTCAAGCAGATGTACACGGGCGATATGTTCATGCCTGCCGACACCACGAAGGCGAAATACTTCGAGGAGTTGAACGAAGAAAACTGGAAGGAACAGCGCTTCAACCCGAGCATCTACCAGCGCCTCTGGGCGGCTGCGCATCCGGGTAAGATTTATTCGCTAGACAGCAAGGGAAATCCGGTTTTGACGGATGATAAAACGCTCGCCGTGAAAGAGGTCACCTGGTCGCACAACTTCAATGCCGTGGCTAAGGCTTACGGCATGGGTGAAGGCTTCTCTATGTGGATAGACAACGGCAATCTGCCGGCTACCAATAAGTTCAGTATCCGCCTGCCTAAGGCGCATAAAGAATATAGTTACTTCGTGGATTACGATCAGGAGAAAGTGGCTAGTGAAACAGTGACGAAAGATGCAAATAAGATAAACCGCTTCATCTACGAACCGGATTCTCCGCAGGAAGGCGACTTGACGATGGAATATAAGTATCTGTCGGAAGGCAAGGAAGTGACGGAGAACCGCACGGTGTTCGTGGGGCAGAGCGATTATCAGATTACGCTGAAATCTGATATTCCTACGCAGACCTTCTTGCTGGGCAATCCATTCATGAGCCGACTGAATATCAAGAAGTTCCTGGAGGCGAATGGGAACGTGAGCAGCGTGAAGGTGGAAGTAGAGAATGAATCGGGAGGCATGGAAGAGCAAACTGTAAGCAAGGTCGCTTCTACGGGCAATGCCACCACCATCGCCCCAATGCAGGCATTCTATGTTACATCACAAGATGAGCCGAGTACGCAAATCACCCTGCTGCTCACCCCAGAAATGATAGGTGGAAGCAAGAAGGCTACTGAGGAAAGTAAACCTGCTGAAGCCAAGGGACTGAAAGTGTGTGTGGAAAGCCTGAAGACGCGAAGCATATCAGCAGCTATGCTGGTGATGGAGAATTCAGAAACTGCTTATGATGTTTCTGACGGTTCTTCTTTCAAGAACTCTGTATTGGTTCCAACTCTTCTGGATAGTGAAGTGAAGTCACCTCTGAAGGTATTTGGTATTCAGCAGAGTCAGGCTTACGATATCCTTCCGATGACTGGCGCTACATCTTTAGGAATCTGTCTGTCGCAAAAGGATAGCATCCGTATCGAGGTGAAACCTGTTCAGGGTGTTGATATGAGCGGATATGTTCTCCATGATATGCTTTCGGGTGCCGATTATTCACTCGATTCTCCTGTCATTATTGCGGATGCCGAGACCTCATTAGGCAGATTTGTTATCAGAAGCCGTTATGGAAGTACTGATGTGACATCTGTAGATACTGATCAGCGCATCAGTATTGTTCAGGAAGGTTCTTCTGTCCTCGTGCAATCTGCCAGCGGTCAGCTCCAGAGCGTAAAGGTCATAGACCTGAATGGCAGAATCATCAGCAGGGTACAGGGGAATGGTTCAAGGTGTTTAAAGGCGAGCATAGCCACAGGCATTCAAATCATACACATAGAATTGACAGATGGTAGCAGTAAGGACTATAAGATGATTTTCTAAGTGAAATCAGAATAGCGAATAGCTGCACAAAAGATATTTGATGGATTAGAGCCTATTGATAGCAGGTATATGTGAATATGCCTCCTTCATATTACATCTTTACTTATAATTATCCCTGCCAGCTTGTGAAAGCCGGCAGGGCTTTTATAATAGTCTTTCCCGAAAGAGTAACAACATAACAATAAGGAACGCAAACCCCGCCTAGCAGAGTAAAACGCTCTCGCTAGGCGGGGCTTTTGCATATACTTAAAAACCATAATAATATGAAAGAAGAAGAACAAAAACCAAAAAGCAACCAGTGGGCTCCTGATGATGAGGGAGCCAAGAACTTTGTAAACCAGCCAGGCTATCAAAAAGAAGCCATGGGTATGGTTAACCTGATCGTTGATGTAATGAATGATACCCATGAATATAAAGAGGCGATGTTCTGCAAACATTTACTGATGGAATGCAGTCGCAAGCATCATCTTGATTTAGAAGAGCAGATAGAACGTGTGGTGGCACATGCTCAGGACATAGATGAGTTTGGTAAGTATATGAAAGCCAAGAAAGGCGAATTGAACCCCAAGCATATATCTGAGCAGGAGTTTGCTTATGCCATCGACCAGCTGATGGAGTCTGTAGATGAATCAGGCAAGTACATATTCAAGATTCAGCGCCACTGGATTGCCGTGTTCAGAGTAGCCGTAGATTTGCATTTGATAGGAGAGAATGACTACAAGGGTTTCTGTAACTGGATAGATACGATTCACCCTGGAGCTTTCAGAGTGAAGCTGACGCAGGGTGATCTGAAACAGATCAGTAACTCGGATTGTTACATGAAACCATTCGATAAATGGGGATATGCTCCGATGGGAAACGTGAAGAAAGAACCTTATATCGCGATGACCCATGTGGTGGTTTGCTTCAGAAATCTATTGGGAATCGACGAAAAAATTGCTTGAAAACGGCTCAGAAATAACCCTCGTTATAACTTTATAACCCTCGAAATAACCGCAGGGTTATTTGCTTGGTCAGTATCGGATTTCGCCGTACCTTTGCCTCGCAATCAGATGATAAAGTCTGTTTGCGGGGCTTTTCTGTATATGGAAAACCGGTACCATTTCCTGGTACGGAATTTAGCGGATGGTCGCAGCTCCAACGTGATAATACATATATGAATATGGATAAGAACAATATGAAGCCGTATGTTTTCAAGCATCCGGAGTATGAATGGAGAGTATTTCTAATTAACAACATATCTTTCTAAAACTTCAATATATATGAGCAAGAAAAGTTTTTCTGCAGCCGCAGAGGCTGCTGTACAGGCGCTTTTGAACGCCCAGAAGGTAGATGCCAGTATCATTACTGACGAGTGTGGTAACGTAGCTATCCGCAAGGCTCCCTGGAACGATGCGGAGACCATCTGCGAGGTGCCCAAGGTGATTCCGGGCAGAATGATCTGCAGCGGTGGCGAATGCGGCGACAAGCTCGACTTCAAGCCTTACGCACAGTCGGGCGGGAAGCTATATACGGAGATTATCCATACCTCGCATGGCGCCCTCCGTACTTCGTCGCAGCGTGTGTTCGTCTCCTTCTCTTTCCCGAAGGAAATGCACAAGTCGGATATTCTGAAATATCTCTACAAAGAGGTGATGGAGATGAAGGGCAAGGCTAAACATTTCAAGGAGAATATAGCATGGGAACAGTACAAGTAATGGCTCTGAATCCGGCACGCAAGGGCAATATGGGAAGATTAAATTCTTCCCAGCCCCTGTATGTCTATGACACCCTGATAGCACAGCCGTGGCTGAAGGGTGTGATTGCGCAGATACGTGGGGAGAAGGCGATTCCCGGCGTAGATGCTGGTGATGAAAAGGCGGTGAAGAAGGCACGCGAGGGGCTGAAAAGACAGCTGCCTATCCGTGCCATTCATTATTCTAAGTTCAGGAATAATCACCGCTCTAGTGAGGATGCGGTGCCTGAAAGTTTCCTCTTTCAGACGACCATCGATGTGGATGATGTGGAGTATGTGGATGCTGCATTGGAGAAGGCTCGTGAGCTGAACTGCAGCAACACGATATGGAAGGGGAAGCTGCTGCATCTGGAGTATTCGGCTAGAAAGAAGCTGCATATTGATATCCGTATGCCGATTGGTATGACGATAGAGGAGACGCAGAAGGCGTATTGTGAGGCGGCTGGGATTCCATATGATAAGAGCTGCATCACGCCGGAGAGAATCATCTTTATCACGGATAAGGACTCAGAAATCTACCGCTCGAAGGAGTGGTATGGGGTGCTGCCGGATGAGGAGATTCAAGCCCGCAGAGAGGCATTCTTGAAGCGTGGGCTTACGATTGATGGTAAGGGGACGGCTCGCTACAGCTTGCTTGCCGGGGATTGCAAATCCCCGGAACGCCTGGCGGGAGACTTTCAGGGGCAAATACCTAGCGATAGTAATCATAAAGTTCAAAGCTCAAATCTTAAAGTTCAAAGTAATGACGATGTTCAAGACAATCGATTTCAGGGCACTGACAGCCATTCTGCTGTTTCTTCTGGCGCTGCTATTCAGCCTGCCCAACCTGGTAATAGCCATCGTGCTGATGATGATTATATCAGCCATACTGGAGGTTCTCAGAAAGCTGGCGGACTGGCAGCCCAAGAAGCAGAAAGTGCCAGTGAGAAGAATCTCATAGCCTTCGACCTCTTCCAGGATTCCGCAGGACTGAAGGGGATGAATATTGATACCGTCGGGTCAAGACACTCCTCCCTGCTCGCCATTATGAGTGCTGGCGCTTCTCGTGTGATGAGTGAGGAGGAACTGATGAAGGTGGTGGCGAAGAGAATGCCGAGCTATTATCAGGAGAATGACTGCCATCAGCTGATTCATGACTTCTATGCGAAATATGGGGATAGCTCCAAGCCGTTTTCGAGGGATGTGATTCGAGTGAATGCCTTGGCGGAGCAGGCGGCTAAGAGCTTGCTTGCCGGGGATTACAAATCCCCGGAACACATAAGGGATTGCAAATCCCCGGGACACCTGGCGGGGGACTTTATGGGGCAAATGACAGGCAATGCTAATCATACAGTTCAAAGTTCAACGTTCAAAGTTCAAAGTAAAGAAGTTCAAGGCGAAGAGGAGGATTATCCTGCTCCGCCTCCGATGCCCAAGAAGCTGCCGAAACTGGTGGAGCTGCTGATCTCCAAGACTCCGGAAATCTATCAGCCTGCTGTGGCGCACGCCATTTTTCCTTCGCTCGCTACCCATCTCTGGAGAACCAGATTCAGATATATCGACAACGTGGAGCACGAAGCTACCCTGATGACCTGTCTGCTTGCAGGCACTGGTGCAGGTAAAAGTTGTGTACAGAAACCTATCGATTTCATCATGGAGGATATCCGTAAGCGCGACCAGGAAAACCTGAAGCGTGAGAAGGAATGGAAGGATGAAATGATGCGCAAGGGTGCCAACAAGGATAAGCGCAAACGCCCTGAAAATCTGATTATACAGGAGATTGATGCCGATATGACCAACCCAGCTTTCGTGATGCGTACCGCTGAAGCCAAGGAACATTTCCTTTATACTTCGCTGAACGAAATCGACCAGTTTGATGCACTCAAGGGTAGCGGTTTTCAGCAGTTCCGTATTATGTGTCTCGCCTTTGACCCAGGTAATTTATACGGACAAACACGAGTCGGAACACAAAGTGTCACCGAGCGTGTCACCATCCGTTTCAACTGGAATGCTTCTACCACCATCCATAAAGGCATCAGGTATTTCAAGCGTGTGCTGACCGATGGTCCGGTTTCCCGTATCAACTTCTGCACCATCCCAGAAAGAGATATCGGCGAGGACATTCCCGTCTATGGAACCTATGATGAAGAATTCAGAAATTCTCTGAAACCTTACATCGATAATCTCTGTATGGCTTCGGGGCTGGTGGAATGCAAGGAGGCATTTCATCTTGCCGAGGTACTGAAGGATGAGAATGCGGAATTCTCCCGTCTGTCGCAGGACAGGGTCTATGAGAATCTGAGTTTCCGTGCCAACGTAATCGGCTATCTGAAGGCTTGTGTGCTCTATGTGGCGAACGGTTACCAGTGGGAGCCGGAGATTGAGGATTTCATCCGCTGGAGCGAGCGTTACGACCTCTACTGCAAGATGCGTTTCTTCGGTGATGCCATCAAGAAGGCGGAGCGTGACGGTGATCAGGAAAGCAAGAAGGGACCTGCGAGCATCCTGGCATTCCTGCCCGACAAGTTCAGTTATCAGCAGGTAGAGAGCCTGCGTCTGAAAAACGACATGAACGCCAAGGGTACTGCCAAAATGTTGAGAAACTGGCTACATCGCGGGTATATCGAGAAAGAAGAAAGTGACTCAGTGACTCAGAAACTCAGTGACTCAGTTTATTTCAAGACCCATTCCAAGAGTGGGGAATGAATCGCATCAGGAAAATATTCCTGAAAATAATGAACGAAAAAAATCTTTTGTTTATGGAAATAGTTTTAGAGCGTATAGCGAAGAAGAATACTTATACCATCGGCCGACTGTATCTGTTGGCTGATGGTGATGTGAAGCGCAAGGTGCTTTCCGGCAAGTCTGCTGGCGACAAGCGCAGTTTCGAACATACTTTCGACTTGAAGAAGTTGTCTAAGGACAGCTACTTCTGTGACACCCTGGAGCCTACGTGGCGCAACCTGAACGGGATAGCGCTGAAGCCCGAGGAAGTGAATGCCAAATACAGCCGTCAGAGCGGCAAGGTGGCAAGAAAGATTCCGGGTCATACTGCCATCCCCGAGGGCTCGTATCGTGTACTCATCACCAAGTCGCCCCGATTCAAGGAGTGGCTGCCGTATGTGCAGGGAGTTCCCGGTTTCGAGGGCATCCGTATCCATGCCGGCAACTATCCCGACGATACCCAGGGCTGCATCCTGGTGGGTGAGAATAAGCTGAAGGGTATGGTGGTGAACTCCCGTATCTGGCTCCATCGTCTGATGAAGCGCATCCAGGCGGCTGAGAATAAGGGGGAAGGTATCTGGATTACCATCATCTAAAATTTGCAGTGCGCTGCCATCTTATATAAAAAAAGTCCGTGAACATTCATTTGCCCACGGACTTTTTAAATTATCTGATTCTTATAAATGTCTTATGCCTTGAAGCTCTCCAAGTCTTCTGCCTTGAAGTTCTGAATGTATGCTGAATGACCGAGAACTTCCTCCTCTGCCATGCGAACATATACGTTGGCACTCTTGGCAAACATCTCTGGTGCCTTGGTAGCATCGTCGAGGATGAGGAGAGACATTACGATGTCGCCAGTCATGTTGTAGAGACGGCGAGCCAGGAAGTCGTGAACTGCCTGATCGTTAGCCTCCTTCACCTTGTTGATGGCTGCCTCGTAAAGTTCTACAAGCTTAGCAACACGCTCCTTTAATGCCTTCAAATCATCTGATACCTCGTTCTCCAACATCTCCTTGATGATGCTGAGATAAGTACCGTTGGTGATGTAGCGGATAGCTGCTACTACCTGAAGCTGGGTGGTACCCTCGTAGATAGAGAAGATGCGGGCATCACGGAACAGGCGCTGGCACTTGTACTCCATGATGAAACCAGAACCACCGTGGATACTGATGGCATCGTATGCATTCTGGTTGGCATACTCTGAGTTCATACCCTTAGCCAATGGAGTGAATGCATCAGCCAAGCGGGTGTATTTCTTCATCTCCTGGCGCTCCTCTGGAGTGAGCTTAGTGTCGCGGGCGATGTCTTCCAAAGCCTTGTAGATATCTACGTAGCGAGCGCAGCAGTAGAGGAGTGAACGGCCTGCATCCAACTTAGCCTTCATTCTTGAAAGCATGTCGTATACAGCTGGGAAGTTGATGATCTTCTCACCAAACTGAGCACGCTCCTTGGCATAGGCCAAGCCCTCGTTGTAAGCTTCCTGCTCAACACCTACACTCTGAGCTGCAATACCCAGACGGGCACCGTTCATCAAAGCCATCACGTACTTGATCAAACCCAGACGGGTGTTACCGCAAAGCTCTGCCTTGGCATTCTTGTAAACCAACTCGCAGGTAGGAGAACCGTGGATACCCAACTTGTGCTCGATGTGACGAACGGTTACGCCGCCATCACGCTTGTCGTAGATGAACATAGAAAGACCACGACCATCCTTGGTGCCTTCTTCAGAACGAGCCAGAACCAGGTGGATGTCTGAGTCACCATTGGTGATGAAACGCTTCACACCATTCAGACGCCATGTGCCGTCCTCATCCTGTGTAGCCTTCAGCATTACGCGCTGCAAGTCAGAACCTGCATCAGGCTCAGTCAAGTCCATACTCATGGTCTCGCCTGCGCAGATGCGAGGGATGTACTTCTGGCGCTGCTCCTCAGAACCGAACTCATAGAGTGTATCGATACAGCTCTGGAGAGACCAGATGTTCTGGAAACCGGCATCGGCAGCAGCGATGATTTCTGAAGCCATAGAGAAGATGGCGTTAGGCAGGTTCAAGCCGCCGTAACGACGAGGCATTGACAAGCCCCAGAGGCCAGCCTTGCGGGTAGCATCGAGGTTCTCGAATGTCTTGCTGGCATAGATCATGCGACCGTTTTCCAAGTGTGGACCTTCGAGGTCAACATCCTCAGAGTTTGGTTCGATGATGTTAGCAGCTACATCGCCGGTAATATCCAGCAATCGCTTGTAGTTCTCGATGGCATCCTCGTAGTTGACAGGAGCATCTTCAAACTGGTCTTTTTCTACATAATTTCTTTCCTTCAAGTCCACAACACGTTTCATAAGCGGATGATTCAAGTGGAACTCTATTTCAGGATGGTCTGTATAATAATTAGCCATTTTGCTTTTCTTATTTAAATAATGTGTAATGCAGATTACTTTGAATTCTGCTTGTAGTACTTGATGAGCTTAGGAACCACATCTTCAACATTGCCGGTGATAACGTAGTCGGCAATCTTGTTGATTGGAGCATCAGGATCGTTGTTTACAGAGATGATGATGCCTGAATCCTGCATACCGGCGATGTGCTGAATCTGACCAGAGATTCCGCAGGCGATATAAACCTTAGGATGAACGGTAACACCAGTCTGACCAATCTGACGGTCGTGATCTACCCAACCTGCATCTACGGCAGCACGGGAAGCACCTACCTCACCATGGAGGAGATGAGCCAACTCGAAGAGCTGGTCGAAACCTTCCTTGCTTCCTACGCCATAACCGCCGGCTACAACGATGGCAGAACCCTTCAGGTTGTGCTTGGCAGCCTCTACGTGGTGGTCGAGTACCTTTACAACAAAGTCTTCAGCAGGAACATACTTGCTTACCTCTGGATAAACGACTTCCTTCTTGCACTCACCCTCGTAGATGCTCTTCTGCATTACGCCGGAACGTACGGTAGCCATCTGAGGACGGTGCTCTGGGTTTACGATGGTAGCCACGATGTTACCACCGAAGGCTGGACGAATCTGATAGAGCAGACCCTCATAGTGCTTGCCGCTCTTCTTGTCGTCGTAATCACCAATCTCAAGCTCTGTACAGTCGGCGGTAAGACCGCTGGTCAATGAAGAAGAAACACGAGGACCGAGGTCGCGACCGATAACGGTAGCACCCATCAGTGCAATCTGAGGCTTCTCCTCCTTGAAGAGGTTGACGAGAATGTCTGTATGAGGAGCTGAAGTATATGGGAACAATCCCTCAGCATCGAAAACAAATAATTTATCTACACCATAAGGGAGAATCTGATCCTCTACCTGACCCTTGATGCCGGTACCAGCCACGATGGCATGGAGCTCCACGCCCTGCTGGTTAGCGAGCTTACGACCCTTGGTGAGCAATTCCTGAGATACTTCGGCAACGGTTGTGCCTTCTACCTCGCAATATACAAATACGTTGTTCATTGTCTTTTCTAATAAAGCATTTTTAAATGAATCGGAATCTGAATCATCCTTCGATGATTATCCGATAATACTTTCGTCCAACAATTCCTTCATCAGTCCGTCGATGTCCTCATCGCTGCTGGTCAAGGTCTTGCTCTCCTTTGCCTGGAACACGATGTTCTTCACGGCCTTCACCTTGGTAGGTGAACCGCTCAAACCGCACTGTGCAGGGTCGCCATCTACATCGGCAACGCTCCACTGGTTCAGGGTGAGGTAAGGGCGCTCCTCATAGAGATTAGCCCAAGGCTCATCACCCTTGCGCTCCATAGGGCAAGTAGCGTATTTATATTTCATCACGAGCTTCACGTTGCATGGGCGACATGGAGCAGCACTTCCGTTTACGGTGATAACCAGTGGCAATGGAGCCTCTACGGTCTCAACACCACCATCGATGAGGCGGCGGATTGTAGCCTTGCCGTCTTCTACCTTGAGGATTTCCTCGGCATAGGTAACCTGGTTCAATCCCAGCTTCTGAGCCACCTGAGGACCTACCTGCGCAGTATCACCATCGATAGCCTGGCGACCGCCGATCACGATATCCACGTCACCGATCTTCTGGATTCCTGTAGCAAGGGCATAGGAAGTAGCCAGTGTATCAGCACCGGCAAAGAGGCGGTCGGTGAGCAACCAACCGGTGTCTGCACCACGATAAAGACCCTGGCGGATGATTTCGCCAGCACGTGGAGGACCCATGGTCAAAATTCCAACTGTAGAACCTGGATTCTGCTCCTTCAAGCGGAGAGCCTGCTCCAGCGCGTTCAAATCTTCAGGATTGAAGATAGCAGGAAGGGCTGCACGGTTCACGGTGCCCTCGGCTGTCATCGCATCCTTACCCACATTTCTTGTGTCAGGTACTTGCTTGGCAAGTACAACGATTTTCAAACTCATATTTAAAAATGGTTATTGTTATAATTCTCTTAAGTTGTTAGTGTTCGGAGCTCAAATCCTTGATTTGGGAGCAAACACGTCGGCAAAAGTACCATTTTTTTGTCTTTTACCCAAATATTTCGAAGAAAAAATGCACAAATTACTATATATTGTGCGCAAAACGTAATATTTGTGCAGTTTTTTCTTGCTAGTTTTGAATATTTATTGTAGTTTTGCAGACAAATACGGCAAATCTATCTTTTATCTGATAATTTGTCCTAAATAAGAAAAGTAGCTTAAAAATATGAAGAAAGTTTTTGTAAGTGGTTGCTATGACCTGTTGCATAGCGGCCACGTTGAGTTTTTCCGCCAGGCGTCTCAGTACGGCGACCTCTACGTAGGTATCGGATCCGACCAGACGATTCTCGGCTACAAGCATCATAAGACGTTTTATCCCGAGCAGGAGCGTCTCTTTATGGTGAAGTCTATTAAATATGTAAAGGATGCCTATATCAATGCTGGCGATGGCATTATGGACTTTGTTCCTACCATCGACATCGTGAAGCCCGATATCTTTGTGGTGAATGCGGACGGCAGCAGCGAAGCCAAACGCCAGTTCTGCCAGGAGCGGGGCATCGAGTATGTGGTGCTGCAGCGCACTCCGGCTGATGGCCTCACCGCCCGTTCCAGCACGGATATCAAGGATTCTACCTGTCAGCTTCCTACCCGTCTCGACCTGGCTGGTACCTGGATAGACCAGCCATACGTAAGCTGTCATGCTCCGGGCTGGGCTATCACCATGTCGCTCCTCCCAACTTTCGAGGTGCGTGAGCGCTGCGGTCTTTCTACTTCAACCCGCAACATGATCAAGAAAATATGGCCGGTGAAGTTGCCTGACATGAATCCTGAGATTCTTGCCAAGCTGGTGTTCTGTTTCGAGAATGATCCTGAGCGCAGCGACGGTATCGTGAGTGGTGCGCAGGATGCCATCGGTATCTGCATGCCGGGACTGGTGAGACATTATTATGATAACCGTTTCTGGCCGGATAAGTTCGAGACCTGTCTGGATGAGAAGGTTCTCTCGTGGGTGGAGAGCCATGTCTGCATGATTCCGATGGATCCACGCCGTCCGGGCTGTTCTGTGGTAGAGGGCAAGGACATTACCGAGCCAAAGGTGAAGAATCTTGCCAAGGCTGCCGATGATTGCTGGAATGCTATCCTCGCAATGGATTTTGCTGCCTTTGCATCTGCCTTCCAGGCGTCCTTCGATGCTCAGGTAGCCATGTTCCCAGCCATGATTCAGGGCTGCGTACAGGGCTTCATTGATGAGTATTCCGTACTTCCTGAGGTTCATGCCTGGAAGATGCCGGGAGCTGGTGGCGGCGGCTATCTCGTGCTGGTGGTAGATGATGTGAAGTCGTTTGCACAGCAGCATCCGGAGGCTATCGAACTGACAATCAGAAGAAAGTAAACAGCCATATAAACAAGAAATGCCACAGCATATTCGCTGCGGCATTTTTTTGTTTTATTAGAAAATCTTTATTCGAAGCTCTTCATTCGATTATTCGAAGCTCTTCATTCGATTATTCGAAGCTCTTCAGTCTTGCGATATACTTACCGAGAATATCAAACTCGATATTCACCACGGTTCCTACTTCGATGTTGCAGAAGTTGGTGTTCTCGCGTGTATAAGGAATGATGGCAACGGTGAAGGTGTTGTCGGTTGGCTCGCAGACGGTGAGCGAAACGCCGTTCACAGTTACGCTGCCCTTATCTACGGTGAAGTAACCCTTGCGCGCCATCTCCTTGTTCAGTTCATATTCGAAGGTGAAGTAGGTAGAACCGTCTGCATCCTTCATGTTGATGCACTTGGCGGTTTCATCCACGTGTCCCTGCACGATATGGCCGTCCAGTCGGCCGTTCATAATCATCGAGCGCTCCACGTTCACCTTGTCGCCCACCTTCAGCAGACCGAGGTTGCTTCTATCCAGGGTTTCCTTCATGGCGGTAACGGTATAGGTACCGTCCTTGATTTCCACCACGGTGAGGCAGACGCCATTGTGCGCCACGCTCTGGTCGATGCCGAGTTCATCTACGAACGAACATTTCAGGGTAAAGTCGATGTTCTCCTTATCCTGCTTAATCGCCACTACGGTGGCCATTTCTTCTACGATTCCACTAAACATATATTCTATTTTTATTTGGTTTCATGATTATTTAAAATGCAAAGATATTGCATTAGCTTGAAGCAACCAAATTATTTAAGTTCTTTTGATAAAATAATCGAGATATATTTGTTTAATTGCCATATTTTTTATATTTTTGCACATTATAATATGTCCACATGATAAATGTGATATACATGTCTTTCCAAAACTCTACCGAATATGAAGAAGAATGAAATCCCAGTGGCGCAAAACAATGACTTCGATGGTCTTGTAGCCCATATTCAGCAAACGCAAGATGTATTGCAGAACAATGCTCGCTTAGTGATAAATCGCCACGTCACAGCCAAGGCTTGGTTGACGGGCTATTATATTGTGGAGTATGAGCAGAAGGGAGCTGATAGAGCTAAGTATGGTGAGCAACTTTTGAAGAAGTTGGCAGAGAAGTTGAAAGACAAGAAGACTTTCAGCTATAGAAGCCTAAATATTTATCGAAAGTTTTATTTGACCTATCCTGCGTTGAATGACCAAATAAAGCATTTTGTTTTGTCTTTGCCGTCAATTGTGCAGACAGTGTCTGCACAATTCCAACTGTCTGTTAATCATGGTATAGGAAAAATGCAGACAGTGCCTGCCGAATTGCCAATAGCGACGTTGGTTGATAAAGAAATACAGACAAAGCCTGAATTGTTATTCAATAAATTGTCCTTTTCGCATCTGTCGCTATTGCTTTCTGTTACTGACCCTTTGGAGCGTGCTTTCTACGAGACGATGGCAATTCGTGGTACTTGGAGTGTCAGAGAATTGCAACGCCAAATTGATTCCAACTATTATTTCCGCAGTGGATGGAGTCAAAAGCCTGAGGCGTTGGCGAAGTTGGTGGAAGGCAAGGCTGAGACAGATACGCTCGCCCTTGACATCAAGTCGCCATTTACCTTTGAGTTTTTGGGCTTGCAAGCCAAGGATGTCGTGGAAGAGTCTGACTTGGAGACAGCCCTCATCACCCATCTTCAAGACTTTATCTTGGAGCTTGGTATGGGCTTCTGCTTTGAGGAGCGTCAGAAGAAAATGTTGATAGACGACCGCTCTTGCGTAAGGAAAATGAGGGAATATATAATAAGGTATAGGAGCAGCAAAATTAGATAACACAGTTTAGGTAACAATAAAAACATTTGAAGACAATGGAAATCAAGGAAGGATATATGCCCTTCATGGGCTATCAAACTTATTATCGTATCGTAGGTAAAACGGAAGAGGGCAAGAACCCTATCATCCTCTTGCATGGTGGACCAGGCAGTACCCACAACTATTTCGAACTATTGGATAGGGTAGCGGAATCAGGTAGAGCTGTCATCATGTATGACCAGTTGGGTTGTGGCAACTCATTCGTGGAGGGACATCCCGAACTATGGACACCAGAGACTTGGCTCAAAGAACTCTGTGCCCTCATCGACTATCTCCACATCGACCATTTCCATCTCTTGGGACAGTCGTGGGGAGGCATGCTTGCCATCATCTATCTGATAGAGAAGCAAGCAAAGGGCGTGAAGTCAGCCATCCTCAGCAGTACCCTTTCGAGCAGCAAACTGTGGGCGAGCGAGCAGCATCGCATGATTAAGTTTATGTCGGAGGAAGACCAGCAAGCCATTGCTGAGGCAGAGGCGAAGGATGACTTTTCTAGCGAGGCGTATGCCAAGGCGAATGAGCACTTCATGCTCTTGCATTGTGCAGGCGAGGTAACGGAGGATAGCCCAGAGTGTCTTCGCCGGAAGAAACGTGCAGGTGCCGAGGCTTATCTTTATGGTTGGGGACCAAACGAATACACTCCTACAGGTACGCTCCGTGATTATGATTACACCGACCGTCTGGGCGAAATCCAAGTGCCTTGCTTGGTGATGAGTGGCACCAACGACCTCTGTACTCCATTGGTAGCAAAGACGCTCTACGATGGTATCCAAGATTCCAAGTGGCATCTCTTCGTAGGAGCCCGACACATGCCATTTGCCGAGCAAAATGATGAGTATTGCGAGGTATTGGAAGAATGGATGGAGGAGAAAGAGGGAAAGTGATTTGGCACTTTCCCCTTTTATTTCATGATATTGTTTGCGATTGATACCTTGGGGCGGAATGTACAGTAGTTGTATTGATGTTCAGCCTGTGCATAATGAATGTAGCTTATGCCAACTCCCAAGCTATAGCGCAGTTGTTTCAATGCACCTTTGATTTCACCAAAGGCATACACCTTGTTATTGTCTGTCTTGTTCTGGGCGAATACATCTCCTTGGTAGTTGTTCATAGTGTGCTTGTAGGTATAGGCCAAGCCTACGGAGAGCGTAAATGGCTTCAGTCGGTTCTCATAGATAATCTCGGAAAGCAAAGAGGCGGTCTTGCCTTTCACGTCATATTGGTAAGGGCTTCCTTCATCATAGTAACTGCTTGACTGCGTTGATATGTAAGTTCCCACAGCATTGGCGGTGATGGATTGGTGGGATGTGAGTTGACGAAAGAAATAAAGGTCTAAGACAGTGAATAAAAGGCACTTTTCAAGAAACGCTCATTCAGAATGAGTGTTTTTGCTCAGAATTACTCATTCTGAATGAACAAAAATGAAGATTTGTTTGGTTGTTTACTTAAAAAATCGTATTTTTGCAAGCAAATAAATGATTGAACAT
>ERZ1035025.496-NODE-496-length-26402-cov-9.304285_pt1 | contig 26402 bp, 19 predicted proteins | sample MGYA00520619_ERZ1035025 | MGnify/ENA primary metagenome ERZ1035025 (study PRJEB33766, sample SAMN09781742) | gut metagenome | biome: gut microbiome | host: Homo sapiens | place: Madagascar | study: EMG produced TPA metagenomics assembly of the PRJNA485056 data set...
TCCTTTATATATAGATTTAATAATGAAATTCAAAGCATTCTTAGAGATAAGGATGCTTTTTTTTCGTTTATAATGAGACTCTATATAAAAGATTTATGTTATAATAAGAAGAATATAGGAGAATTAGAAATGAAAACACATAATAAGATGAAAACTATCATAACACATGGATTAACTATTTTTGCGACATTTTTAATAGTTGGAAGCAGCTCTGTTATAAATACAGAGTTTATGCATATGTTGCAGGATCAATCGATTACATAGAGAAAACAGATGCGAATAGTATAACAAAGACATATCTATATTTAACAGCACCATCTATAAACTCTGCTAAGAAGCTGAAGAACAACAAATGCAAGATTACATGGAAGAAAAATAATAAAGCAGGTGGATATAAAATCCAGACATCAACTTCCAAAGATTTTAAGAAGGCATCTACAAAAGGAATAACTTCAGCCAAAAAAGTTTCTACTAATATTAATAATATAAACAAAAACAAAACATATTATATAAGAATACGTGCATACAAACAAAATGGAAAGACAACTTATTACAGTACCTGGAGTAATAGCAAAAAGATCAAATAAATAATAAAAAGAAAGGGAAGCCTGCAATCTAAGCTTCCCTTTTATATTTGCTGTCATATGTAATAATATAATTAATAAGCAATCAGTTCATATCCATCTTCTGTGACAAGGACCTGAACTTCCCACTGAGCAGAAGGTTTTCCATCTTCTGTATAAATCTGCCATTCATCGACTTCATCAACATAGAATTCGTCAGTTCCCATATTTACCATAGGTTCGATCGTAAACATCATTCCTGGAGCCATAATCATACCTGTTCCAGGAGCAGTAACATAGCTGACATAAGGATCTTCATGGAACTGAAGACCAACACCATGTCCACCGATTTCCTTGACAACAGTGTAACCATTTTCGACAGCATGCATATGAACCGCATGTCCCATATCACCAAGCAGTCCCCATGGTTTTACATTCTTAAGACCAATTTCAACACACTCTTTTGTAACATCAACTAATTTTTTCTTTTCTTCAGAAACTTCACCGATACAGAACATTCTGGAAGAATCTGAGAAATATCCATGATAGATCGTAGATACATCAACGTTGATGATATCACCTTCCTGTAAAACAACATCCTCAGATGGAATTCCATGACATATCTGGTCATTGACTGAAGTACAAACACTCTTAGGGAACCCTTCATAATTTAATGGAGCAGGGATCGCACCACGAGAAGTTGTCTGTTCATAAACCCAGTCATCAATCTGCTGTGTTGTAACACCAGCTTTGATATGCTCTGCAACATAATCCAAAACAGCGATATTGATCTTTCCGCTTTCTTTGATCTTTTCAATCTGTTCTGGTGTTTTGATCATGTCATGAGATGGAATGATATGTCCTTCCTGTTGTAATTCTTTTAATTTCTCATCAAACTGACAGTGACATTTTTTATATTTTTTACCACTGCCACACCAACATGCATCATTTCTTCCGATAGTTTCCATTTTCTGCACTTCCTTTATCTTCATTCATTTTTGATACGCATTATGATATTGCATCAAACTATCCCAATTTTACTATAATTAATAAAAAATAGCAATGAAGTAGCAATGATTTTATTCCTCATTTATATAAAAAAACAACCTCCGCCCAATCAAAGACAGAGATTGTTAAATCAATTCAATTTAAAGTGTTGTAACTGTACGAACAAAGAAAATACAAATAACACCGAGAATTGCAGGTTTTAACACTTTATCAGCATTCTTTGTAAGCATTCCAGATCCAATCAGATTTCCCAAAATAGAACAAAGACCAGCAACAAATCCAAGTATTAAGTAAACTTTTCCATAAAATAAGAAAGTAACTAAGGCAGTCAGATTTGTTACAAGATTAATGAACTTTGTAACACCAGAAGCTGTCAATACATCAAGTCCAGCAAAACGTGTCAGACAGAGTAATAAAAATGTTCCAGTTCCAGGCCCATAAAATCCATCGTAAACACCGATCACAAAAGCAGATAAAATACTTGCAATATAAGTTGTCTTAGAAATTTCACGAGCAAAAGAATCAAAATTTTTCTTTGTTAATAGAAGATATACAAACAAGATTGGAAGCAAGATCAAGATAAAAATCTGAATCACACGCTCATTTGTGTAAACGGATAAAGAAGCTCCCAAAAATGATCCTAAAATCGCAGTAATAGAACAACTTAATGCAATCTTAAAATTAATATGTCCCATCTTAGCAAAACGAGCCGTTGCAGCCGCTGTTCCCATAGATGAACTTAATTTATTTGTAGCAATCGCTCTGTGCGGTGGCAATCCCGCTAGCAGATAAATCGGCAGGGAAATCAATCCACCACCGCCTCCAATCGCATCGATCAGTCCAGCTAAAAAAACAGCAGGACAAACAATTAAAAATGTAAGCATAGTAAATATTTCCTCTCTTTTTTATAACAAACATTTCTGATTATATTGGGTATGATTTTAAAAGTCAATATGGAATGTTGTCTTTTTGTAAGGGTTTTATTTTAGACTTATAAAAATATACATTGTACAGATCTTATATATAAAGTATAATTGTTTACGATATAAAAATTGTTGCATAATAAGGGGGAAGTTATGAAAAAAGACATTTATCAAAGACATATTTAGAAACAAAGAAATGTACAACTTATTTTAAGAAAGAGAGTAAATAATGAAACAGCAAACAAAAAAACAGATATTTATCGAGTATACTATACTATTTGTGATATTATGCTTGATTGTTTTTTACCCATTCTATCATCAGGGGCTTTCTCTTGTATGGGGGAATAATGGAAATGATGGTTTATCGCAGCATTTAAATGCAGTTACATATTGGGGACAGTATCTTCATGATCTTTTAAATAATCTAATCCATGGACAGTTTAAATTGCCGATGTGGGATAATAGCATCGGATATGGAGCAGATATTCTGGCAACTTTAAATTATTATGCGATCGGAGATCCAATCAATTTTATCTATATATTTTCTAACAAATATAATGCCGAATATTTTTATGATTTTGCAATGATCTTAAGACTATATCTGGCAGGCGGAGCATTCGTTTATTTTGGATATTATTTAAAAAAAGATCATGTTGGAACTTTATTTGGAAGCATGGCATATATTTTCTGCGGATATGTAATGCTTGGAGCTGTAAGGCATCCATTTTTTTTAAATCCAATGATCTATCTTCCATTGCTGATCATAGGAGTAGAGAAGATCTATAAGAAACAGAACCCATATATTTTTACGATCGTTGTAGCAATTGCAGCAATGAGTAATTTTTATTTCTTTTATATGCTTATGGCTGTGACAGTGATCTATGCATTTATTAGATTCCCAGTATATAGAGAAGATGGTTTTTTCAAAACACTTGCAAGATTTGCAGGATGGTATATGCTCGGAATTGGTATTTCAGCTATTATCTTATTACCAGTTTTGATTGGTTTTATGGGAAATGCAAGAGGATCTTCTGGAATAAATTATTTTATGATGTGGTACTATCCTAAGAAGTATTATAAAGGATTGATCCTGCAGTCTATTGGATACAAGAATGTTGCAAGAGGAACAACATTAAATTATATTGCATTATCTTATTGTGCTGTAATTGCACTGTTCTTAAAAAGAAATAAAAAGCGGGCAGCCTATAAAGCAGCTGCGATCATTAGCGCAGTATGTTTGGTTTCTCCAATCTGTTCATATGCACTGCATGGTTTTTCTTATCCGGTCAGTCGATGGATCTTTGCAGTATCATTTGTAGTTGGTGCAGTGATTATGGAAGTATATCCGGATTTACTAGCATTGACCTGGATTCAAAAGATAGGAATTTTAGCTGGGACAGTATTTTATTACGCGTTTTACCGATGGAAAGCATCAAATATAAAAGTAACAAAGATCGCAGCAATTATGCTTATCATAACAGTGGTTACATTATTCATTGTGAATGAGATAAAATTTATTTCAAAATGCAAGTTAAAACATGTGATTGTTGGTATTATCGTAACTGTTTCTGTTGGTGCCTCTAGTTTCTCACATTTTTCGCCAAAAGTAACTAGTTTTTCTGGGGAATATTTGAAATCTGGTGAAGCATATAAAACACTTTGTTCAAAAGAAATATCTATCCTTAAAACAAGAAAAAAGCAAATCAATCAATTATATCGAACAGATGATGCGGATGTATCTTTGCTTAACTGGGGATTGATCGATCATATTCCAACTACAACAAATTATCTTAGTATCACGGATGGAAATGTTTCAGACACATTAAGAGGATTAGGACTTACCAGATATAAATATAAATTCAGTTTTCGAAGGTTAGATCGAAGGGGTATACTGGAAGATTTATTCGGTGTAAAATATTTACTTGGCAGAACAGGAGACAGCAGCAAGATTCCAACGAATTATAAACTATTGGATAGTAAAAATGGTGTTAATCTGTATGAAAACAAGAATGTATTTCCATTTGGATATACCTATGATACATATATGACTCGAAGTCAATATGATAAATTGAAACCGGCACAAAAAGAAGAAGCCATGCTGCATAGTGCGATTGTTGAGGATGATAGCAATTCAGTATCATATTTAAATAAATCGGATTATCAGAGTGCTATAACTATAAAGACGATCGGTAAGGATTATTTTATCCGAAAGAAAAAGAATGGAATTCAGACTGTGCAGGTAAAAATACCAAAGGGCTATGTTACGGATACTTCGTATTTATATTTAGAAGGTGTACGTTGTAAGGCAATTGACCAAAACAGTAAAAAACATGAACTTGGAGAAGGATTTAACAGTAATGGATTCCATGTGGATTTTGGAGGGCATAACTGGTATTTTGAAATTACAGAAAAGAATTCTACTTATGATATGGGAGAAAGAGAATACCTTGCAAGAGTGTTAAATAATAAGAGTGATACAGCAACATTTACATTTGAAAGAAATGATGATTACTCGATTAAGAAACTTTCTATCATACAGATCAACAAACAAAAACAGAATCAGGCAATTTTAGAGAGAAAGAACAGCGAACATCTTGAAAATATTTCTTATGATGGAAGTAATCATTTCTCAGGGGAGATCAAGACAAGCGGATCTAAGATGTTGTGCATCCCTATCCCTTATAGTAAAGGCTGGAAAGCAACAGATAACGGAAAGTCTGTGAAGATTGAAAAAGTCAATGGAATGTTCCTTGGAATCCATTTAGATGAAGGAATACATAATATCAAACTTGATTATACAACACCAGGAATCAAAGCAGGTGCTGTAATCACAGTAGCTAGTATGATCATAGTGATTGTATTATGGAGAAAACGAAAACAGAATAATTAATAATAATGGAAAAGGAGCAGTTTCTTAGCAAACTGCTCCTTTTCGGTATATAAATTCTTAATAATATGCAATATCCCAAACATCACTCTTATTTCTCATCCCTATCATGCGAAATAGATTCCCTCAATACAACCTTCCCAGCAGCCTGACGTCGTCTGGTATCAGACATTGCCGCATAATGCTTTCTGGTTGTATTAACATCGGAATGTCCAAGAACTTCCGCAACCAAATAAATATCATCGGTTTCCTGATAAAGAGCTGTACCATAAGTGCTACGAAGTTTATGAGGAGTAATCTTCTTTAAAGGAGTTACTTCTTTCGCATATTTCTTCACAAGATTCTGAACCGCCTGTACACCGATCCGTCGTCTTTGCATAGAATAGAATAAAGCATCTTCATGACCCTCTTTTGGGATTACTAATTTTCTGCTGCCTTCAATATATTGTTCCAAAGCATCTGCAACTTCATTTCCAAAGTAAACGGTCATTTCTTTCCTTCCTTTTCGGATTAGATGAAGGCCGTTATTTCGAAAGTCAATATCATCAAGATTCAGACCAACTAGTTCAGATACACGGATTCCGGTTCCAAGAAGAAGCGTAATGATTGCAAGATCACGTTCTTTTGTTTTTTCATAGTAAGCTTTTCGCTGCCCGGTTAAATGTTCCCCGCCTTTTTCTACAAAATCAAGTAAAGAAGCAACTTCATCGGCTTCTAAACGAATAATTTCCTTTTCACGGATCTTTGGCATATCAACAAGCAGTGTTGGATTCTTCTCGATCAGCTGTCGTTTGTAAAAGTATCCATAAAAAGAGCGAAGTGCCGACATCTTTCGAAAGACACCTTGTTCTGTATTTTGCATATGTTTGTGATTCTCATCGGAAACATAGACTTTTAGATATTCCATATATTCTTCCAGATCAACGGATTCAATCTTATCAAGATCACTTACCTGAAAATCTACGACTTTATAATTTTTGTACGCAGGATTTTCATCGATCAGAAAATGAAAGAATACTCGAAGATCATATGCATAAGCAATTCGTGTTCGAACCTGTGTCGTAGAATCAATTGCTCGGAAAAACTCTTTCGCAAAGGGTGGAAGTGTTTTAATAAGTTCACGTAATTTGATCGTCTGTCTTGCAGTCAGATCATCATAATATGGTAATGATTTCATAAATTCACCTGTTTCTTAATTGTTTTGTAATTCATAACTCAATTTAAATCTAATCGTCAAGTATAGGTTTAAATACGAATACATGACTTATTCTATCAATTTTTCACAAAGCTTGCAAACTTTCTGCTTCCATGTATAATAATAGTTAGTTATAACTAACTAAGAGAGAAAATATAAAAAGAAGGGAACATATATGACACAATTTATTAAATCGTCAACAAAAGAAGCGATGAACTTCCTAAAATATATCGGACCAGGCTTACTAGTTACGGTAGGATTTATCGATCCTGGAAACTGGGCCAGTAATATCGCAGCAGGCTCTGGTTATGGATATACATTATTATGGATGGTCACGTTATCAACGATCATGCTTATTATCTTACAGCATAATGTAGCACATTTAGGAATTGTTACTGGAAAATGTTTATCAGAAGCGACAAGTTTGTATATTAATAAAGGACTCAAAAATATTATCTTACTAACCGCAGTTGCAGCATCCATCGCAACCGCAATGGCAGAACTTTTAGGTGGTGCATTGGCATTGGAGATGTTATTTCATATTCCAGTAAAGATAGGGACATTTATCATTTTAGGAATTGTATTGCTTTGTCAGTTTACCAATGCCTACAGTCGAATTGAGAAACTGATCATCTTATTTGTATCTTTGATTGGTTTTTCATTTCTGTTTGAAATCTGTATTGCCGATATTCAATGGAAACAGGCACTGATCGGATGGGTAAAGCCAGAAGTCCCATCAGGGTCTCTCCCGGTGGTTATGAGTGTACTGGGAGCAGTCGTTATGCCGCATAATCTGTTTTTACACTCAGAGATCATTCAGAGCAGAGAATGGAATCTAAAAGATGAAAATGTGATCGAGCAGCAGTTAAAATACGAATTTAAAGATACTTTATTTTCCATGATCATCGGATGGGCGATCAACAGTGCGATGATCTTAATGGCAGCATCCACTTTATATCAGGGAAGTGGACATTCTATTAACGATATTCATCTCGCCGGATCCATGTTAACTCCACTTCTTGGAAATGCAGCATCCATCATATTTGCACTGGCATTACTGCTGGCAGGAATATCCTCAAGTATTACTGCAGGAATGGCTGGCGGAACGATTTTTTCCGGGATTTTTAATCATCCGTATGATATTCATCATAAAGATACAAAATTGGGAGTTCTCATTACAATGGTACCTGCAGCACTGATCATTTTACTGATTAAATCGCCTTTTGATGGCTTGATCTATTCCCAGATGTTTTTAGCAATTCAGCTTCCGATTACAATCTTTACCCAGATTTATCTGACATCCTCAAAGAAAGTTATGGGAAAATACGCAAATTCAAAACGATTAAAGCTTGCACTTTTTACGATAGCAGTGATTGTAACATTTCTAAACATATGCCTGTTTGTGACTGGATTTTAAGTACAAAAATAGAATATAGATTTCCAAGATGATTCGTGAGATAATAAAGATATAAAAAAGAAAGGAGCATCTTATGGAAATTAAATATTTATCGATCAAAAATTTCAAATCCATCCGGCATATGGAAATATCAGATATCCAGAATGCTCTGATCCTTGTTGGAAAGAATAATACCGGAAAATCATCGATTCTTCATGCCTTGCGTGCCGTAGAAGGATCTTATGAGATTACTCTGGACGATTTTAATGAAACTTTGCAAAACATTGAGATTGGATTTACATTATCACTTACAGAAGAAGATCTTCGTATTTTTCATAAGAATGGTATGGTAAGCCAGTATAAGAAATACGATCTTTGGAAAAAGGATTTTGAAAACAAACTTCCATCTTATAAAAATGAAGAGATCACGTTTACTTTTATTGCAAATAAAGAAGGAAAACATCGGTTTTATGATGGTAAAAAGAAACATAACAAATATATTGCTGAGATTTTTCCGACGATTTATTTTATTGGAACAAGCCGTAATTTAAAACAGATTCAAGATGATCTTTTCCTGTTGCAGGAAGACAGTCTGATTAAGATCATGCGTACAAACTGCTGTATGTTTGATTCAGTCAAGCCATGTACGCATTGTTTCCAATGTATCGGACTGATCAATCAGAAAAGTCCGCAACAGTTGAACGCATTTGAGGCAGCAAAGTTGTTTGAATATAAATTATATGAGATGAACATTGACCAGTTCGAGAAACGTATTAATGAAAGCTTTCATAAAAATGGCGGTTTTGAGGATATCATTTTTTCTATGAATTATGATGTAGATCAGATGTTACAGATCAATGCAGAAGCATATAACAAGGAACGTGATACATCTATCTCAGTAGAACGACTTGGCCGTGGAATGAAAAGTATCTATATGCTTTCTTTGCTGGAAGCATATGTCATGGATGAAAATAGTCTTCCATCGATCATTATGGTAGAAGAACCAGAGATGTTCTTACATCCACAGTTACAAAAAACAGCCAGTGAAATTCTTTACCGGCTTGCTCAGAAGAATCAGGTGATCTTTACAACACATTCCCCACATTTATTGGCGAATTTTAGCAGCAAGCAGTTATGCCAGATTGTATTAGATGAGGATTCTTATTCGGTTGCAAAGAAAAAGACGAACATTAGTTCTGTACTCGATGATCTTGGCTATAATGCCTCAGATCTTATGAATGTGGATTTTGTCTTTATTGTAGAAGGGAAACAAGATAAATACCGGCTGCCGCTGCTGTTAAATCATTATTACTCTGAGATTTATGATGAAGATGGCAGATTAAACCGTGTAGCAATCCTTACAACAAACAGCTGTACGAATATCAAGACCTATGCCAATTTAAAATATATGAATCAGCTTTATATGAAAGACCGTTTCTTAATGATCCGTGACAGTGACGGAAAAGACCGTGATATGCTTGGCAGACAGCTTTGTAAATATTATGATGAGAGAAATCTCGTCGATGTCGATCATTTGCCAAAAGTAACAAGAAGAAATGTGTTGATCTTAAAATATTATTCTTTTGAAAATTATTTTTTAAATCCTGAGATCATGACAAAACTTGGGATTGTAAGATCAGAAGATGATTTTTACAAGATATTATATGATAAATGGAGGGAATATCTCCATAGGATTAAAAGCGGGATTCATCTAACGCAGATCCTGGGGCATGATTTCATATCTCCACAGGATATGAAAGAACATATGGAAGAGATTAAAATCTATATGAGAGGTCATAATCTGTTTGACATCTTTTATGGAAGATATAAGAAAGAAGAAAAAGAATTATTAAAGAAATATATTGAAATCGCACCAAGAGAGGAATTTGCAGATATTCTTGATGCGGCGGATTCGTTTATCTATTTTCAGAGTAAGACAAAGCAAAAAGATACGAAAGAATGAAACAAAATAAAAAAGAAAGTACGGGATAAATAACATGACAAAAAAACATACAGTATTAACAGCTATTAATGCGAAGTACATTCATTCGAACCTTGCAGTTTACTGCCTTCGAGCCTATGCAAAGCCATATATCGATGAAGTAGAAATCGCAGAATATACGATCAACCAGCAGGTGGATGACATCCTAATGAGTCTTTATCAGAAACATCCAGACATTCTTTGTTTTTCCTGTTATATATGGAATATTGAATACACAGAACGTGTGATCAGGGAAATTCACAAACTGCTGCCAAATGTACCAATCTGGCTTGGAGGACCGGAAGTTTCTTATGATGCGAGAGAAGTGCTAAAACGGCTTCCACAAGTGAAAGGTGTAATGAAAGGGGAAGGAGAAGTTACATTTCTTGAAGTTCTTGATTATTATCATGGAAAGAGAGATGACCTTCAAAAGATTCCAGGACTTACTTACAGAGATAAAGATGAGATCATAGAAACGCCTTGGCGTCCAGTGATGGATTTAAGTAAAGTTCCATTTGTATATGAAAACATAGAAGATTTTGAACATAAGATCATTTACTATGAGTCAAGCAGAGGCTGTCCATTTTCATGCAGTTATTGTCTTTCTTCGATTGATAAATGTCTTCGTTTCAGAGATCTTTCTCTTGTGAAAAAGGAATTACAGTTTTTCTTGGATCACAAAGTTCCACAGGTCAAATTTGTCGATCGTACCTTTAACTGCCGTCATGATCATGCGATGGAGATTTGGCGCTATATCAAAGAACATGACAATGGTATCACGAATTTTCATTTTGAAGTGGCAGCAGATATTTTAAAAGATGATGAAATCGAGCTGATCTCTGATATGCGTCCCGGACTTATCCAGCTGGAGATCGGAGTGCAGTCAACTAATCTGGATACAATCACAGAGATTCATCGAAAGATGGACTTTCAAAAAGTTGCGAATATCGTTACAAGGATCAATGCCGGGCATAATATCCACCAGCATTTGGATCTGATCGCAGGACTTCCGTATGAAGACCTTGAAAGTTTCAAACAGTCTTTTCAGGATGTCTATGAAGTTAGACCAGAACAGCTGCAGTTAGGATTTTTAAAAGTGTTAAAAGGTTCTTATATGGAAAAACAAAAAGAAAATTATGGGCTTGTCTATAAAGATACACCGCCATATGAGGTTCTGTATACAAAATGGCTGCCATATGAGGATGTGCTTATCTTAAAGAAAGTAGAAGAAATGGTGGAAGTTTATTATAACAGCAGCCAGTTTTCAAATACATTAAAACTATTAGAAAAAGAATTTGATACAGCCTTTGCACTATACGAGACACTTGCCAAATTCTATGAAGAAAAAGGATATGACAAAGTCAGCCACAGCCGAATTGCCAGATTTGAGATTTTATATGAATTTATTAAAACAATCACAAAAGAAAGCAATCTCTCATTATACAAAGAACTTTTAACATATGACATGTATTTACGTGAAAACGTGAAAAAACGTCCAGATTTTGCAGGAGATTATACATTGCAAAAAGAGGAACTTCGTTATATCAATGAGGAAATCTTATTAAAAGATGAAAATCTCGCATACTTTGGTGAAAAAAATATGCGCAAGCTTTCTCATATGGAGCGATTCCTTTATGCGGTCAATGGAGATTTTGAGAGAAAAGAAACGATCCTTTTATTTGATTATCAAAACAGAGATCCACTGACCAATCAGGCAACAGTTTATCCGATTACCATAGATAAAATCCAAAATCATCTATCATAAAAGGTGATAAAAAAGATGGAGGTGGAGAAAATATGATCGCAGTATATTTAGCACCACTATATTTGATACTCAATGCTTATTTTTTATTTCGGATCTTAAAATGGCTGGAAACGTGTCATGTTCATTTTAAAAAGAAATGGGTCAAAACAATCCTGATCCTGATTTATGTATTTTTTGCATTCAGCATCTTGAGCGCATTTTTACTACCAGCTGGAAGCATGCGGCGTATGATGAAACTGATCAGCAATTACTGGCTTGGGGTGTTGATGTATCTTGCTCTTACGATCATCATCGCAGATTTGATCCGTCTGATTCTTATTTACATTGTAAAAGCAGATCAAAGAAAGTTTCGGACTCCAAAAGTTTTCAAGATTGTTGGAAGTATCTGTTTTATTTTGATCTTGTCAACGAGTCTTTACGGAGTATATCATGCAAGAAATATTCAGACAACAAGTTATGACGTAACGATTCATAAAAAAGCAGGAAACCATAAGAATTTAAAGATCGTCTTACTTGCGGATCTTCATCTTGGATACAATATCGGATGTTCTCAGATGAAACAGATGGTAACAAAAGTAAATAAACAAAATCCAGATCTTGTGGTGATCGCCGGGGATATTTTTGATAATGAATATGATGCATTGGATGATCCCGATAAGCTGATCAAAATTTTACGACAGTTAAAAAGTACATACGGTGTTTATGCAGTTTATGGGAATCATGATATTGATGAGAAGATTCTCGCGGGATTCACATTTGGAGGCAGCAGAGAGAAAAAAGTCAGTGATCCAAGAATGGATGCCTTTGTAAAGAAAGCAAAAATTCATCTGTTAAGAGATGAATCTGTCTGTATTGATCAAAGCTTTTATCTCTATGGAAGACCAGATGCCGAGAGAGTCGGACGTGGAATCAACAGGCGTAAGACTCCAAAAGAACTGGTAAAAGGAATGGATCTTAAGAAGCCTGTGATCGTATTAGATCATGAGCCACGGCAGCAGGAAGAATTAAATCAGGCAGGAGTGGATCTTGATCTTTGTGGACATACCCATGATGGACAGATGTTCCCCAATAATTTAACAATTCATCTATTTTGGAAGAATCCATATGGATACCGAAAAGTTGGAAATACACATCAGATCGTAACCTCAGGAGTCGGTTTATTTGGTCCGAACATGAGAGTTGGAACGAAAGCGGAGATTGTGGTCGTGAATGTGCATTTTAAATGATCATGTATAGGATGATATTCGATTATTTTTATGGATCATTTATTGTTTCAAACGGTATGTGCGTCGATATTCTAAAGGAGACATCAAGTATTCTTTTTTGAAGACAGCGGCAAATTTACTCTGATTGGAGTAACCAACCTGTAAAGCAATGTCTGATACAGATGCTTTCGTATTTATCAGCAGGTCAGATGCTTTTTGTATTCGGATCTTACGCAGATATGTTGAAATATTTTGTCCGTAAACTCCACGAAAATAGTTTTTTAAACTGGTTTCACTTACACCAAATCTTAAAGCTAATTCACGGACAGGATGGTTTTTATCAAGCTCACTTGTAATAATATCTTCCACTATTTTATGTGATATCTTTATTATAATGATAGGATTCAAGACTTTCAAGCAAATGTTATACGGAGCTAAAATGTCAAATAGATATAGAAAAACAAAATGTTATATGATAATCTGCCAGTTAGTTAGAAAATGCTAACCAAGAAATACGGAGGATATGAAAAATGAATAACAAGTTACAAGCAAAAGATTTAATTAACGTCGGATTGTTTACGGTATTATATTTCGTATTAGGATGTTATGTTGCAATTCCAATCGGAATGGTACCGATCTTTTTACCAATCCTTGGTGCATTATGGGTTATCATTACCGGAATTCCATTTATGTTATTTTTAACAAGAGTTAAGAAATTTGGAATGGTAACACTTATGGCCATTTTAAGCGGACTTTTGATGGGACTTACAGGAATGGGATATTACGGAGTTCCTTGTGGAATTGTATTTGGATTCTTAGGAGATATGATCATCAAGTCTGGAAATTATAAAAGCAGGAAAAAAGGAATGATCGGATATGCTGTGTTCAGTCTTTGGATGATCGGTACCTATATTCCAATGTATTTTATGGTAGAACAGTCAAGAGCAAGTTTTGCAAGCCAGTTTAGTGAAGAATACGCAGATAAAGTTATGTCTGTAATGCCAATGTGGAGTTTTGTTCTTGTGGCATTAAGTATCATCATATGTGCTTTTATTGGTGCAAAACTTGGACAATCCTTATTAAAGAAACATTTTACAAAGGCAGGAATCGCTTAATGAAATTAGATCCAAGAACAAAATTATTTTTGATGGTTGTTGTGTCCACATTAGCTATTGGCGGCGGAAATAGTGGAATGATGAAGATCATTCATCCATTGGTCTGCCTGATTCCATTTGTATTAATGCTTCTTGACCGCAACATCTTTCATCTATCCGGTGGGCAGAAGCAAAAGATTGCCTGTGCAGGGGTATCGATCATGTATCCAGATATTTTTGTGATGGATGAACCATCTTCAAATCTAGATACAGCCTCGATTGAGATGTTACGAGATATTTTGAAGTTTTGGAAAGAACAAGGAAAAACGATCATTATTTCCGAACACAGATTATATTATCTTACAGGCCTTGCTGATCGTTACATCTATATGAAAGATGGTGAGATTCAATTGGATGAAAAGGCTGATGTTTTTCAAAAACATTCTAAAGAGTGATTTAACGATAATGGATTAAGACGTCTTAAGGAAGAAAATAACTGTTTTAAGCAATCAGTAAATAGCATTATATTAGAAAATAAATCGTTAAATGAGTCTATTACATTAAAAGATTTTTGCTTTTCATATTTAAAAAATCAGCCAATCTTATCAATCAAAGAAATGGAACTGCCACTACACGAGATCGTAGCAATTACTGGAAGAAATGGAATTGGAAAATCCACATTTGCAAGATGCATCTGTGGATTGAAAAAATCAGAAGGAAATATTTTGATTTGTAACCGTAAGAAAAAAAGAAAAGAGTTTCTAAAGGAATGCTATATGGTAATGCAGGATGTCAATCATCAGCTTTTCACAGAAAGTGTACTGGATGAGGTAATGATTAGTATGAAAGAAGAAAATGAACAACGGGCAGAAGAAATTCTTTCAAAACTTGATCTGCTGCCATTCAAAGACAGACATCCAATGTCATTATCTGGTAGTCAGAAACAAAGACTGGCCGTCGCCTCTGCGATTGCATCTGGGCGAGAGATTCTCTTTTTTGATGAACCTACAAGCGGTCTTGATCTGTATCATATGAAAGAAGTTGCAGAAGTTTTAAAATTTTTAAAAAAAGAAAGGAAATCTGTCTTCGTGATCACACATGACCAGGAATTAATTGAAGAATGTTGCACCAAACGTATTCAATTTTAATCTGTTTTTATATTAGTGAAAGGGTCTTTGTCCTATGTTATAATAGATAAAAAGCGATGGAGGAAGCTATTTCTATGAAATACCAAGATGGGAAAGACAGATGCTTTTGGGCAAATCCAAAGAATCAGACATACATTGATTATCATGACAAAGAATGGGGAGTTCCTGTCCATGATGATCATAAATTATTTGAAATGCTGATTTTAGAATCCTTTCAGGCAGGGCTGTCCTGGGAATGTGTGTTAAATAAACGAGAAGCATTCCGAGAAGCGTTTGATGATTTTGATGTACATAAAGTCAGTGCTTATGATGAAAAGAAACAGACTCAGTTAAAACAAAATGAAAAAATCATAAGAAATCAGAGGAAAATATTGGCAGCAGTTACTAACGCTCAGATTTTTATTAAGATTCAAGAAGAATACGGAAGTTTTGCAAAGTATTTATGGCAGTTTACAGATGATCAAGTAATTTATGAAACAGGAAAAACATCCTCTGACCTCTCAGATCATATTTCCAAAGACTTAAAAAAACGTGGAATGAAGTTTGTTGGAACTACGATCATCTATTCTTATCTGCAGGCCGTTGGAGTGATCTATTCTCATGAAGAAGGCTGCTTTCTATGTAAACAAAAGTAATCATATAAATTTTTACGTCAAGTACGCAAAAGCGTACTTGAATTTTTTTAAAAAAAGGAGTATGGTAAAAATTAACAGAGTAAAAATGAGTATTAGAAATAGAAAGTATCATAGTCATATGTTAAGACACAAGGGGGAACGATCATGAGACGTAAGATTATGACAGCAGTTGTATGCGCAGTTATGGCAATGTCTGTAGTACCAGTTTATGCAGATGATTCACAGACGGCAAAGGCAGAACAAGAAACCACAACACAAGTAACAACGACAGAGGCACCAACAACCACTACAACAAAAGAGACAACAAGTACTTCTAAAAAATCAAATACAAAGTCAAGTACAAAGAAATCTGTAAAGAAAAAAGATAAAAAAGAAGAAGCAAAGCAACAGGAAGAAGAAAACAAAGTCATTCCAATGCCAACACAGGTGATCAGCAAAAGCAGTTCTTCTGCAATAGAAAATAGAATTTCTAAAAAAGAAGCAAAACTTTCCAAATTAGAAGCGAAAAAACAAAAACTTTCCAGACAGATGAAATTGGAAACAAAAAAAGCAAAGACTTTGAAAGCATTTTATAAGAAATACACATCAAATTCTAAAGCAGAAGTCGCACTATATGGAAAAGAGATCACACCATCAATTGAAGTATCTAAAAAGGATGAGGCATTACGAAATGATCTTTACGAATTAGCAGACTTGTTTGGTGATAAATCATTAAAAGAAGCTGCAGGGAAATATGTATTTGGAATCAATCATCCTGATTTTGAAACACTGCTTGATAAGAATGATACCTTTAATTTAAATGAGTACCTCAAACATGAGAAGATACTCTCTGTAAAACCAATGAAGGCACAGATAAAGTTATTGAATAAAAAAATAAAAGCAGTGAAAAAAGAAATTGCAAAAGAATCAACGACACGGTATTTTAATCCGAATGATGTCAGTGCCTTGAGTCATATCACAGTTGATGATGCAAAACAGATGCTATCAGGAACTGCTCTTTATACAGAAGCTAAAGCTTATGTGAAGGCAGAAGAAAAATATCATGTTAATGCAGTATTTTTAATGGGAATCGCAGCACATGAAAGTGCATGGGGAACAAGCAGACGTGCAAGAGAAGATAATAATCTGACTGGATATGGTGTAACTTCTGACAGCGCAAAAGGAATTAATAAGGCAACAAAAGAAGAAGGGTTACTTACAACAGCTAAGACATTGCATGAAAGATATTTAACACCAGGCGGAAGTTATTATTCTGGAACTTCTGCAGAAGCTGTGAACAAAAAATATTGTGTTGGAGGCGAATGGGCAGCTTCAGTTGTCAATGACGCATATCAATTGATGAATCGATTATAATTAGAGATTATTTAGATATTAAAAAGTGTTGAACGCAAAATTTATGGTTCAACACTTTTTTGTTGTTAAAAATCATTTATAAAAATTCAAAATTGGCAGGATATTCATATCCATCTGTTTTATCATCACAGAAAATCTTCTCAAAATAATCCAAAGGTTTTAATGTACAAAATCCCATAACATCAATTTTGGACTGATCTGTTAATAAATATCGATGTTTTGATTTTTTGCAGGCAGTTGATTTGATCTCTCTGGTTTCAATTTCTGTGGCATAAGACTGGTTTTCATTTAGATCAACTCCAACGCATATTATTAGATCTTGAGAAAGAAGGATTAAACATCTACTTCCCGATGATTCCTACAGATAAGAAGGAATCCTTAGAGATGGTCAAAAAGTATTTCCAAATGTAGCTTAGAGGGAGGCTATTTACGATGAATAAGAGAATTGAAAATAGCCAAGTTATGGTGTATGTGAGGCAATTTTACAAAACCAAAATATGTTATTTTCTTCTTTGCTGGATTCTTCATGGTTCAGTATACAGGAATCAGCACAATTCCTCTATTATTAGCAGGTGTATTCGTGACATTCCTTTATGTAACGTTTACAAGAACAGGAAATCAGAGCCTTGATGATGAAGATGACGACGAGGATGAGGAATATGAAGCAGCAGGAGAACATTTATTATCAAACTTCGATATCTTAAAGGTATGGACTCGCTGGATGGTATGGTGTGAATGTGGACATTCTTTCGTTCGTATGATGGCACCAAGTTTCTGTAACGCATTACTACTAGCATTAAAGAAATTCTATCCTGGGAAAGAAAAAGATCCACATTATGTTGAAGCATTAAAACGTCATATGACATTCTTTAACTCTGAAGGACATTTTGGTGGTGGACCTAACTTAGGATTATCTCTTGCGATGGAAGAAACAAAATCTAAGAACTATGATGCAGTTCCTGGAGAAGTGATCATCAATATCGTTATCATGGCTGCCAGTGTTTTAGGATTGTTCATGATGGGTGGATTAGCAGCAACTTAGTTACAGTTATTTCACTGGTACTTGGATGCCTTGGATTTATTATCTAAATAAAATCATGAAATTGCAAAAAGAAATTTAATTTTCCCATTGATTTTATGAGAACACAATGCTATAATTTACAAGAAATGAGAAAATAATAACAAAACGTTGATGAGAAGAGTACTTTGTGGAAAGCTTCCAGAGAGGGATACATTTGCTGAAAGTATCCTAAGCAGACAAACAAAGGAAGACCACCTCGGAGTGGCTGTAAACCAGCCCGGCTGACACCGTTAATCGTCGATTAAGTGATCTGTTTCTGGAGTTTATGATCAAAGGATATGAAACAGATAACCAGGGTGGAACCGCGATAACTCGTCCCATGGATTTTTATTAGTCCATGGGATTTTTTATTTCTGTTATAGATTTATTATAGAAGAAATCTATAGAGAATTGTGACAGGATAAATAAAACGTTATATATCAAGAAAGGATGAATAAGAAGATGAAGATTACATTAAAAGATGGATCTGTAAAAGAGTATGAAAACAATATGTCTGTCATTGATATTGCAAAAGATATCAGTGAAGGACTGGCAAGAGTTGCCTGTGCGGGTGAGGTTGATGGAGAAGTTGTTGACCTTAGAACTGTCATTGACAAAGACTGCGAATTAAATATCTTAACATTTGATTCTGATGAAGGAAAACACGCATTCCGTCATACAGCATCCCATATTTTAGCTCAGGCAGTAAAACGTTTATATCCAGAAACAAAACTTGCGATCGGACCTTCTATCGACAATGGTTTCTACTATGATATGGAGAAAGATACTCCATTTACACAGGAAGACCTTGAGAAGATTGAAAAAGAAATGAAGAAGATCGTCAAAGAAAATCTTGAAATCACAAGCTTTACAAAACCTAGAGATGAAGCGATTGCATTTATGAAAGAAAGAAACGAACCTTACAAAGTAGAATTGATTGAAGATCTTCCAGAAGATTCTGTGATCAGCTTCTATCAGCAGGGTGAATTTGTTGATCTTTGTGCAGGACCTCACTTAATGACTACAAAACCAGTGAAAGCATTCAAACTTACAAGTATTGCAGGTGCTTACTGGCGTGGAGATGAGCATAATCAGATGCTTACAAGAATCTATGGTACTGCATTTACAAAGAAAGCAGAATTAGATGCATACCTTACAATGATGGAAGAGGCTAGAAAGCGTGACCATCGTAAACTTGGAAAAGAACTTGGTCTGTTTATGATGAGAGAAGAAGGACCTGGATTCCCATTCTTCCTTCCAAAAGGTATGGTTCTTAAAAACACATTATTAGACTACTGGCGTGAAATTCATCAGAAAGCAGGATACGTTGAAATTTCAACACCTATCATGTTAAGTCGTCATTTATGGGAAACATCAGGACATTGGGATCATTACAAAGAAAATATGTATACAACAGTTATTGATGATCAGGATTTTGCAATCAAACCTATGAACTGCCCAGGTGGAGTTCTTGTTTATGATTCTGAACCACGTTCATATAGAGATCTTCCATTAAGAATGGGAGAATTAGGTTTAGTACATCGTCATGAAAAATCTGGTCAGTTACATGGATTAATGCGTGTTCGTTGTTTTACACAGGATGATGCACATATCTTTATGACACCAGATCAGATCAAAGATGAGATCAAAGGTGTTGCAGCACTGATCGATCAGGTATACAGCTTATTCGGATTTAAATATCATGTAGAACTTTCTACACGTCCAGATGACAGCATGGGAAGCGACGAAGATTGGGAACTTGCAACAGAATCACTTCGTGCAGCATTAGACGATCTTGGACTTGACTATGTAGTCAATGAAGGAGATGGTGCATTCTACGGACCTAAGATTGACTTCCACTTAGAGGATTCTATTGGAAGAACATGGCAGTGTGGAACAATTCAGCTTGACTTCCAGCTTCCATTACGATTCGATCTTCATTACACAGGAGCGGATGGAGAGAAACATCGTCCAATCATGATCCACCGTGTTGCATTCGGATCTATCGAACGTTTTATCGGTATCTTGATCGAGCATTTTGCAGGTGCGTTCCCTACATGGTTAGCTCCAGTACAGGTTGAAGTGATTCCTATCTCTGACAAGCATTTAGATTATGCTACAAAAGTGCTTGATACATTAAAAGCTGCAGGAATCCGTGCAGATATCGACACAAGAGCTGAAAAGATGGGATACAAGATCCGTGAAGCACAGCTTCAGAAGATTCCATATATGTTAGTTGTCGGTGGAAAAGAAGAAGAAAACGAAGTTGTATCTGTAAGAAGCCGATTCAAAGGTGATGAAGGACAGATGAAGTTAGATGACTTCTTAGCAGGAATCAAAGAAGAGATTGCAAATAGAGAAAACCGTAAGGTTGAGAAAGAAGACTAATTTTATAGTTTTATGAATTAAATTGATAAGCCATCAGCATATGCTTTGTATGTTGGTGGTTTATTTTTATGCAAAGAATTATATTAAGAATATTTCTCATTTCACTTGCAATATACCCTATTAGGGTATATAATACCAATCGTAAAGGAGGAACTTATATGGAAGAAAAAAAAGAATGTTGTTGTCATCATAAGACAAAAGAACGTTCAGACAAAGAATATAAAGACCTTATTAATCGTCTAAGCCGCATTGAAGGACAAGTTCGCGGAATAAAAAAGATGGTAGAGAACGATACTTATTGTACTGACATTTTAATTCAGGTATCAGCTGTCAACGCAGCTTTAAATAGCTTCAATAAAGTCCTTCTTGCCAATCATATTAGAACCTGTGTAGCGGAGGATATCAGAGAAGGCAAAGATGAGACAATCGATGAGTTAGTAAAAGTTTTACAAAAACTAATGAGATAACAATTTAATAAAATGAAAGGAAGGGAAACCATGGAACAATATCAAGTGACTGGCATGAGCTGTGCTGCCTGCAGTGCACGCGTGGAGAAAGCGGTTTCCAGTGTAGAAGGAGTTACATCCTGCTCTGTAAGCCTGCTGACAAACTCAATGGGTGTCGAAGGAACCGCAGATTCATCTGCGATTATTAAAGCGGTTGAAGATGCTGGATATGGAGCAAAGCAGAAGGGAGCACAAACGCAGAGTAGTTCTGCCGATGAAGATTTATTAAAAGACAGAGAAACCCCTGTCTTAAAAAAGCGCCTGATCGCATCGTTATGCTTTTTGATTCCATTAATGTATCTGTCAATGGGACATATGATGTGGAATTGGCCGATTCCTAAGATTCTAGAAGGAAATCATGTGGCAATGGGACTGATCCAGCTGTTATTTACAACAGTGGTCATGGTGATCAACCAGAAGTTCTTTATTAGCGGATTTAAGAGCTTATTTCATAAAGCACCGAATATGGATACTCTGGTTGCTTTAGGTTCTGCCGCATCTTATGGATACAGTGTTTATATTTTATTTGCTATGACGGATGCACAGATGCATCAAAACATGGATGCAGTCATGAAATATATGCATGAATTCTATTTTGAATCCGCCGCTATGATCTTAACACTGATCACAGTTGGAAAGATGCTAGAAGCAAGATCGAAAGGTAAAACAACAGATGCCTTAAAGAGTCTTATGAAATTAGCACCAAAAACTGCTGTTGTGATTCGTAATGGACAGGAGATGGAAATTGCGATCGAACAGGTACATCAGGGAGATATCTTTGTTGTAAAACCTGGAGAAAATATACCGGTAGATGGTATCATCATCGAAGGAAACAGTGCATTAAATGAATCCGCTTTAACAGGAGAAAGTATTCCTGTAGATAAGAAAGAAGGCGATGCAGTTTCCGCTGCAACCTTAAATACATCTGGTTATTTAAAATGTGAGGCAACCAGAGTCGGTGAAGATACAACGCTTTCTCAGATTATTCAGATGGTTAGTGATGCAGCTGCAACAAAAGCACCGATCGCAAAAGTTGCAGATAAGGTATCTGGAGTTTTTGTACCTGCTGTTATCTGTATTGCGATTGCAACGATCCTTATCTGGCTGTTAGTCGGACAGAGTTTTGGATTTGCACTTGCAAGAGGTATTTCAGTCTTGGTAATCAGCTGTCCTTGCGCTTTAGGACTTGCAACACCTGTAGCGATCATGGTAGGAAATGGAATGGGTGCCAAACATGGAATTATGTTTAAGACAGCCGTATCCTTAGAAGAAACAGGAAAAACACAGATCGTTGCCTTAGATAAAACAGGAACGATCACAAGTGGAAAACCAGAAGTTACAGATATGGTACCTGTAGCAGGTATCAGTGAAGAAGAATTATTATCTATGGCATATGCTTTAGAGAAGAAGAGTGAGCATCCTCTTGCACATGCAATCTTACAGAAAGCAGAAGAGACACTGATTGATGACACTCTTCAAATTAAAGACTTCCAGGCAGTTGCCGGAAATGGACTTTCAGGAAAAATTGATAATGAAACAATCTATGGTGGTAATCAGAGATTTATCGAGAAATATGCAACGATTCCAGCATCTATGATTAAACGATCCGAAGAACTTGCGAATCAAGGAAAAACTCCTTTGTTCTTTGCATGTGATAACCAGCTGATCGGTATCATTGCTGTTGCAGATGTTATCAAGGAAGACAGTCCTCAGGCAGTGAAAGAACTTCAGAATATGGGAATCCGTGTTGTGATGTTAACTGGAGATAATGAACGCACTGCAAAAGCAATCGGTGAGCAGGCGGGCGTTGATCAGGTCATCGCTGGTGTCTTACCAGAAGGAAAAGAAAGTGTCATTCGTGACTTAAAAGAAAAAGGAAAAGTTGCAATGGTTGGTGACGGAATCAATGATGCACCAGCACTTACTAGAGCTGATATGGGAATTGCCATTGGAGCAGGTACAGATATCGCAATCGATGCAGCGGATGTTGTCTTAATGAAGAGTCGTTTAAGTGATGTACCAGCAGCGATTCGTTTAAGCCGTGCAACACTTAAGAATATTCACGAAAACTTATTCTGGGCATTTATCTATAACATCATTGGAATTCCATTAGCTGCAGGTGCATGGTATATGTTGCTTGGATGGAAATTAAATCCAATGTTTGGTGCAGCGGCAATGAGCTTATCAAGTTTCTGTGTTGTTACTAACGCATTAAGATTAAATCTATTTAAAATGCATGATGCTAACAAGGATAAAAAAATCAAAAACAGTGTAGTACTTGAAGAGATTCAAGTTCAAAATACAACAAAACAGGAGGAAGTTACAATGAAGAAAACAATGAAGATCGAAGGAATGATGTGTGGTCACTGTGAAGCTACAGTTAAGAAAGCATTAGAAGCTTTAGATGGTGTAGAAGAAGCAGTTGTAAGTCATGAAAATGGAACAGCCGTTGTTTCTATGACAAATGAAGTATCAGATGATGTTTTAACACAAACAGTTGAAGATAAAGATTATAAAGTAACAGGAATCGAGTAAAAAGCAAAGATTGTTATAATATTTTCGATTACATTTGATAAAAATCACTTTAATAAATCAATATTGTTATAAAAAATAGCAGAGGTTTCATGAGAATAATGCAGGATTTCTGCTATTTTTTTATAGAAACCCCTATCTTATTGAGAAAAATTATCGATATTATGTTACAATAATATTTGACTAAGATTATGAAAGTCTAAATAGACAGATTCAAATAATTTACAAAAAGATAAAGGATAAGAAAAGATATGACATTAAAAGAATTACAAGTCGGAAAAAGTGCTTTGATCAAAAGCGTTGGCGGTCATGGTGCATTAAGACAACATTTTCTTGATATGGGTATGATACCAGGTGTCGAGATCACAGTTGTGAAACTTGCCCCGATGGGCGATCCAATGGAAGTACAAATTCATGGGTATGAGTTAACATTACGATTGGAAGAGGCGGATCAGATTGAAATAGATCCTGTTCTTATCGAAAAAACTTACGAACATAAGAATAATGAGCATATGAAATTGTTTGAACATCCAGGATTCGGAGAAGATGGAAAATATCATTCCAAAGAAAATGAACACCCTCTTCCAGATGGAACAGAATTAACTTATGCACTTGTAGGAAATCAAAATTGTGGGAAAACGACTTTATTTAATCAGCTGACAGGGGCAAATCAGCATGTTGGAAATTTCCCAGGTGTTACCGTAGATCGAAAAGATGGAACGATCAAAGGTCATCCTGAAACAAATGTAACAGACCTCCCAGGAATTTATTCCATGTCACCATACAGCAGTGAAGAAATCGTCTCTAGAAATTTTGTTTTAAATAATAAGCCAAAAGCAATTATTAATATTGTAGACGCTACGAATATTGAACGAAATCTATATCTGACAATGCAATTATTAGAGATGGATACACCGATGGTTATTGCATTAAATATGATGGATGAAGTAACAGGAAATCATGGATCGATCAATGTCAATGAAATGGAAGCATTGCTTGGAGTCCCAGTCATTCCTATTTCTGCCTCCAAGAATGAAGGAGTAGATGAAGTTGTAAAACATGCAATTCATATTGCAAAATATCAGGAGAGACCATTAAGACAGGATTTTTGTGATAAAGGCGATCATAATGGCGCCGTACATCGCTGCATTCATGCAGTAATCCATCTGATCGAAGACCATGCAGAGAAAGCAGAAATTCCAGTGCGTTTTGCAGCAACAAAAGCAATCGAAGGCGATTCACTAATTTTAGATCAGCTGAATTTAGATCAAAATGAAATGGAAATGTTAGAGCATATTGTTTGTCAGATGGAAACAGAACGTGGCCTGGATCGAAGTGCAGCAATTGCAGATATGAGATTCGATTTCATTGAAAAATTATGTTCACAAACAGTTATAAAACCTAGAGAAAGCAAAGAACGTATCCGAAGTGAAAAAATTGACAGGATCTTAACAGGAAAATATACGGCAATTCCTTGTTTTGTAGGTATCATGGTTCTGGTGTTTTATTTAACTTTTAATGTGATTGGTGCATGGTTACAAGGATTACTAGAAGTTGGTATTGATAAGATATCAGCAATTGTGGATCAGGCATTAACTGCAGCCAATGTAAATCAGGCGATCCACAGCCTTATTATCGAAGGTATTTTCACAGGAGTTGGAAGTGTCTTAAGCTTTTTGCCGATCATCGTAACATTATTTTTCTTTTTATCATTGATGGAAGACAGCGGATATATTGCAAGAGTAGCTTTTGTAATGGATAAACTCCTTCGTAAGATCGGACTTTCTGGCCGAAGTATTGTTCCAATGCTGATTGGGTTTGGATGTACGGTTCCTGCAGTTATGGCAACGAGAACACTGACCAGCGAAAGAGATCGTAAAATGACAATCCTTTTAACACCATTTATGAGCTGTACTGCGAAGTTACCAATTTATGCATTTTTTGTTAGTGCATTCTTTCCAAAGCGTGGTGGATTCATAATGGCTGGATTGTATGTGCTTGGTATCATTATTGGGATATTGATTGCCTTTTTATATAATGGAACTTTATTTAAAGGAGAACCGGTACCATTTGTCATGGAATTACCAAATTACCGTCTGCCAGGAGCTAAAAATGTTATGCAGTTATTATGGGAAAAAGCGAAAGATTTCCTTCAAAAGGCATTTTCCGTGATCTTAATTGCAACGATCGTAGTATGGTTTTTACAGAGATTTGATCTGCAATTAAATATGGTAGAAGATTCTGCACATAGTATACTTGCAATGATAGCTGGATTTTTGGCTCCAATTTTTTCACCATTAGGATTGGGAGACTGGAGAATTGCGACATCATTGATCAGTGGATTTATGGCAAAGGAAAGCGTTGTTTCAACATTAGGAGTATTATTTAATGGAAATATTACAAACGCGATCACGCCATTAGCAGCTGGTTCATTATTAGTATTTAGTTTGCTTTATAGTCCATGTGTTGCAGCGATTGCATCTGTCAAACGAGAACTTGGAACGAAATGGGCTGTCGGTCTGGCATTATGGCAATGTGTGATCGCCTGGGTGGCAGCATTGATCGTTCGATTAATCGGTTTAGCGATTGGAATTATATAAAAAACTAGATATTACAATTTATAGAGATCTAACCAAATTTAATAAATAAACGAGAGAAGCCGGTAAAAATCCGGCTTCTTTATTCTTTTCTACCAATCTATAATTTAAATCGGTATTTTGCGTATAGATTGATTTCGGACAATTTACCTGTTCTTTCTATTAT
>ERZ1035025.497-NODE-497-length-26367-cov-19.459790_pt1 | contig 26367 bp, 30 predicted proteins | sample MGYA00520619_ERZ1035025 | MGnify/ENA primary metagenome ERZ1035025 (study PRJEB33766, sample SAMN09781742) | gut metagenome | biome: gut microbiome | host: Homo sapiens | place: Madagascar | study: EMG produced TPA metagenomics assembly of the PRJNA485056 data...
GCTTGCGATGCTTATACTCCAGATAAGTAGCATCCGATCCGATACCCACATACAGTTCACCATACCGTGATGCCTGCTGGAAAAACTCCACATGACCAGAATGTAGCAGGTCATAGCAACCGCTCACAAAAACTTTTTTTGCCATAAACTTTATGAAACGTTAATAGTTTACAGTTAACAGTTAATATCAACCTGCTAACCGTAAGCCATAATATATTAATTGAAAATTATTAACTGAAATTCGTAATCTATAAATTGTAACCAGCAATCTATAAACTATTAATTGTAAATTATAAACCTCCCTCTCCTGGCGGTCACATTAGCAAGCTGTCCCCAGGCGGTTCCTGCCCGCACAACTTTTATCTTATATAACCCAACAAGTCAAGATACATCATCCTTGACTCCAAGTGTTCATCTTCAGGAATATGATTTGCTTCTTTCTCTAATTCTTCTGTTGCATACAAGAATTTGAAGCCATTCTTTGCATAAAAACGTAATACATTTTTCCCAATAATTGCCCATCATAAAGACAAGCCTCCTGGTGAAAGAAATCATCAAGATCTTCATCACCACAGCTAAAAGAGTCAAGCTCTTCTTTTGTCGTAACTCGATAAAGAGAGCAATTACTTTGCAAAAGGACTCTTTCCTCCATGTGCTTTCAAATTAGCGGTTGAACGAACCAATATTTTCTCCACATCAGCAAATGACATTCGCAATGACTTTCTTTGCGGATTGCGTTCATTTTCCTCAGCCTCACGAACAAATCGTTCAGCGGTCTCACCTGTCAGAACCGGAATACTTCTTATTTCTAATGCCATAACCTTTTATTTTAGATGATTAATATTATGTCACAAAAGTACACTTTTTCCCCGAAACTACCAAGAAAATAGCAATAATTCTGCAAGTTATCAGCAAATTAGTACAAAATTAACTATAAACTATTAACTGTAAACTGCTATTTCCCGGCGGTCCCATCCCGCACAATATGGCGAAGGGCTTTGATGCCCCGCCAACCTTAGAGCGAAGCGGTTCTGAGCACCGGAGGGCGATTGCATCCTTCTTCTGAGGTTTCTGTCCCCTACAAGGGGAACCGAAGGGGGCGTAAAGACTATTGAAAAGGCTTGGTTAGAGGTGGAGCTCCCTTTGGCTAAAGGGAGACGGAGGGATTCGAAAAAACTTCTTCAACGGTAAGGAAGGTTTCTGTCCTATGTGTGGGGAACCGAAGGGGGCGTAAAGACAATTGAAGGTAGGTTTTCGAAAGACTGCTTCAGAATTCGTTTAAAGATAATCTTTAATAAATGTTTTAAGAATTCATCCAAACCAACAACATCAAGACCAGGAAATTCTTTCCATAAAACCTTACTTTTTCAACATAGTATGCAAGTCTTGATGACGTAGTTCATCAAGCTTTGCCTGATTCAGCTTCCCTGAATTCCAAAGACCTTCTAAGCAAGCATCTGCTTTTTTGCGAAAATAATCACTCAAAACAGTTTTCACTTCAGAAAGTCTTTCTTCTGAACCATCAAAGGCAAACATCTTCAACAAGTGTTGCTGAACCGGATTAAATATTGCTGTTTCCATAAACTTTATTACCATCTACCATAGAAATTGGTTTCATTCAAGGGCGTTCTATATTTATCATGTCAATATCTTTTATGGGTGATGTTTGTCATATTCTGCATGCAAAACAAAGTTGCACAAGTATATAATAGCACATCTAACAAATTGCGCCAACCTAATCGTATTGAGTTCCAATTCTTTTTTCGATATGGTCAGCTGATATTCTGTACGAGACATTGGCTCGTCCTTAATAATTATCGACTTATGCTCCATATAATTGCGTAGCATTTTCAAGCCCTTTGTTTGTTCATCAACAACATACCAATCCGTTTTCATTCCATAAACATCCAACTTGATGTTATACAAGCCTAATAAAGGCATATTCTGTGAATGTGCCAAGATTTCTTGTCGAATATCTCCATTCTTACAATTCCATATTTTGGCAAAGTCTACCTCATAGGATTTTAATTTAACATCAAGATAATTGGATAAGAACATGGCTATCTTATCGAATATGGAATAAAAGTTCTTATATGCCATTTTCAGCATCTCCATATTCACACTGTTCTTATCCTCATTTATGATAGAATATAGAATTTTCCTGGTGCTGATGAAACTACCTTTGATTTCTTCAAAGGTGCTTTCATAAAGAGCTTTTTCTCTGGCGTGTCAACTATGACAGGATGTTTCACATTATCACATAGTGATAGCATAGAATCAAACTCAACATCATTAAAACGATTGATTCTCAGATAATGTTGACATATCCATTTTTCGTATCCACCTTCTTGTATATTGTCATAATCAATTAATGGTGCATCAAAAGAAGGAGAAGACCATGAACAAATCTGGCAGAAATAAGGTGACAGTCTATCAAAAGTCTGTTGATACTTTATAGACATATGCGTTGTTATAATACGCCTTTCTGAAATCCAACTCTCGGCTTTTCAAAATTCCATAAGCATCTCCTAGAACACAATATCCATTTAACTGATTAAACAGATTTTCTTTTGACCAGTCTGTTTGCTCAATTTTTGACAATTCAGTCATAAAACTTTCGCTATCAACGGCTTTTTTATTAAACAAATCAACCAATAGAGCAAACTTGTTTATCTGTTCTGTTCGTTCTGTTATTTCTGATTGTTCAATAGAATATTTCATTTTATTGTTTTCATTATATTGCTTTTCTATTCTATATCATTATCAAATCATTCGGTTTTTACACCAGCTTTCTTATAGCAATAATTTGATAATTGAGAAAATTTTACGGTTGTATATTCTTGTACATATTCTGGGTGTTTATTATAATGTTGTAAACACAACTCTGGATAAGAGCGTGCAACAAGTTGTCCTTCTTTTTTTACAAATGCCATCTTTCTGAAATATGCTTCCTTTGGTTGTTCTGCAAACGCATCCATTACTTCTTGACAAATGTATTTATGTGATTTTTGTATTTTCACAAACGAACGTAAGGTCGAATCCAATAAATGTGTACAATGCTTTTCTTTTACAATAGTAGCAAGGGTTAGAAGTATTTGCCTGGAAATCCACTCATAATCCTTTATAACAGATGCATTCAAATTAAACTCACTTCCCCTTCTACGTTGAACATCATATATCTTAGCGCAAATCTCTTCTCTTGATAGTCCCTTCAATTCTTCTCTTGAAAATTTTGCGTCTCTAATTGCTATGTCCAAGTCGCTATTGTCCATTGCTTCCAAATCTTCTATTGACTCAACATAGTTAGGGCTTAATTTCTGAGCGTATGTAAAATCAACTTCTTTTCCTTTGTAATCATCATTCAAGAGAACATAATATTGAAATGTGCTGAACAATTCTATGTAGCAAAGTAAACTCTTACCGCCTTCTGTATTAGTTTCAGTAAACACTTTTAGTATATGTGCAGGATAATTTGCATCTATCTTGTATCTTTCATTCTCATACAGTATGTCAGGCAAAGATTGGGGCGTGTATGGCCATATATAAGTGTTAATCTTATAAGTTGAAATCCCTGTACTTTCTTCAATATCCAATACAGATGCTAAATCTTCACGTTTTACTCCTGCATATAGAGCAATTTCGGTAGCAATCTTTAACAAACCATCTTTTAAGTCTTGGTTAAAATTTGGTTTTCCTTTTGAAAAATTGATACCAAGGAATCCTAAATTGCTCAAATCGTCAAACACCTCAAAGTGGTATTGATCAATATTCTTGGCATCATTTTTCATTTGCTGTTCAACATACGCACGATAATGTTTTGCAGTCTTCTTTTCTGCAAATATGAATACCTTTTTATTAGTTTCATCTATTCGGTAAAAAGGTTTGCAAGGAGCAGCTTTCCCTTTCTGATACCTAATCTTATGAATTGGCGTTGATGAAAGTTCGTTATTTTCAAAGATTCTTCCAAGCAATACCTTTTTGTCCACATTATCTCTATCTAATGAACGAAGAAGTCCTGCTTGGTTTAGAAATACAATAAAAGGTGCGAATATGTCTGTAAATGCCTTATCTCCTTTTGATAAACCACCTCCACATGATTCACATAAAAAATCCCTTGATGTCAAATGACCACCAATTGCATTCGGAATGATATGCTCATCATGGCACTTACATTCATCTAAAGATGGATGTTCACTTAGTTCCTTTCCACAAACGTAACAATATTTCTTCATAAAACCCTAGTATCGAGATTCAGTTCTGGCTGATATAATGCCTCATCCGTAAAATTTGTGATTTCTCTTGTTCCTTCGCCAAAAGAAAATCCTATTCCAACAATAGGCTTCTGTTGTATGATATATGGCAAGTGATATTTCTTGCTTTTAATTTGTTCCAAAGCGATTTTTGACAAATCCTTGTCATTCAGTGAATATTTGAATTCCATGATAAAAACAGTTTTTGGACAGTCTAAAACCATATCTATCCTACCATCAGAAGTGACAACTTCAGATAAGGGACGCATTCCTATCAACATCAATGCAACATGAAAGAATGAATGGAAATAGCCCTCGTTGAATTTCTCCTTGTGTATGAGATAAGGTACACTCTTTATAATGCTATTTATGAGATTAACAAACTCTTTGATGTCGCTTTCATATAAGCATTTTTTGACTTGTTGATATGGAATCGGCACATTGTCATCATTTAAGATTACATCTAAACATCTATTCGACATTTCTATAATCTCATTAACCATATTGGCAATATCAACAACAATAAAATCCGTTTGCTCTCCTTTGAAATTGGTCTCAACAAGATGATAGTTGTCACGAAGAAATTGTGTAAAATTTTGAAGAAACTTAGCAAATTGGCTGACAGATGAGAAATTAGAAGGAATTAAACGTTGCCCTTTTTCCATACCTAAATGGTCTTCTATATTTCCCATGATTGAATTAAGATAATCTAGAAGTCGTTCACCTTGCTTTAATCTATAGATACCAGTTCTCCTATCACGATGAATGGATGTATAGATAAAATTCCAATGTTTCCATCGGGCATCCATCCACTCGCTTACATATACAGACAAATCATTTTCCAATTCCTTTATTCTCATCCTGTCCATAACTATTATTACTCGCCCTCTCTATATCCCTTGTTTCTTCCTTTGCCTCAGTTATCGCCATCTTGATAACCATGCCAATAAAACCAACGACAACTAATCCTATCACTCCTATAATTACTTTCCACCACATAGGTTTAAAGTTTATATTTATGTTTTTAGACTCTGTAATTCAATAGATTTTACGAGTCAAGCCTATCACTTAAACAAAGCTCCGATAAACTGTGGAACTTTCCACATCATTTTCTCAATCTTCGTAACCGTAGGATTCATGCCATGCGACTGATACAATCTGATATCCTCCTTCCACATTTGCTTTCTCCTGGCAGAATCAGTACTCAAACCACCCATGCGCATTCTCACGATATACTCCTGCAGATAGGTAACGCTCAACTCACCACCCAGAAGATAGCGGAAAAGAAAATCAGAGTCAGCTGCAATCTTGTAACTCTCGTTATACAACCCCTTACGTTCCATCACATCCCTGCGAATATAGCAGGTAGGATGCAAAGGAAGCCAGCCATGACGCACCTTCCATAGACGATAAGTACCACCAATCCAGTTGCGCACCACCTTATCAGTATTCTCCGGATTCACAAACAAGCCATCACCATACAGGAAGTCAGCGTGCGTCTCCTCAAACCTCTGAACGATATGCGAAACCGTCTGGTTAGAGAACAGGAAATCATCCGAATGTACCAGCCCAATCACATTACCCGTAGCAGCACGAATACCCTTGTTGATAGCTTCATACATACCATGGTCAGGCTCAGAGATGATTTTCGCAATCTTGTCCTTATACTCATTGATAATATTCAGCGAATTGTCCTTAGAAGCACCATCCACCACAATATACTCAATATCAGGATAGTCTTGAGACAAAACACTTTCTATACAACCACGAATCGTCTTCTCACGGTTGTAACATGATGTTATAATTGTTACTTTCATAATTGTCAAGTTTAAAAAAGATATGGGATAAAGAAAAACAAAATCTAATATCAATCCCGTTTTACATGAATATTAAATAAGAACTTATTGAGAAGATAGCTTCTCGATTCAGAAGGAAGCAGATGTCTGAAAAGCAAGCAGCGCTTGATAAAATAAGTCATAGAATGCCATTTCCGAATAAATACATTCTCATTACGTTGAAAAGCAGTACGCTGATGGCCAAAATTACCACCATCGAAAATTTCACGGATGATAAACCCAGCATGATCAGCCACAATCCCCAAAGGCCATTTCTCCTTTTTCAGACCTAACATTTCCACCAAGATATAACCTAAAGCCCCGGCTACCTCATCTAATTGGAGCTCCTCCACATATTGCCTGAGGACATCAGCATTGATTTCATCACAATGCCTATCCACATAGACTGCCAAGTCACAAATCTGACGGATACCTACACCAGCCTCTAAGAGATGACGGGTAATATGCATCAGCTGATGCAGTACAGACAAAGTAGGCGGAACCGTTTCTATCGCCTCTCCCTCTATTTGAACATAATAAGGATCATTGGCTGCAAATTCATGATCTATGATATTTTGCAAGCGTTGCTGTAAGCGATGATTCTCAAACCTACACATCTGATAGTGAAGTTCCACCTCAAAACCCTTCAGGTCAACAGCAAAATGCTTATGCTCCCAGGCACTTTCATTCCCCTGATGAGCATGACCACCCACACGGATTGCCCACTCGATAGCCTTTTCACAATCATCCTGCTGCTTGAAATAGAGGTCAATATCCCCACAGACCCTGTGCTGAGGATTCGGATAGTTTAGCGCAAAGGCCTGCCCTTTCATCAGCACAGGATGCAAACCTAAACTTCTCAATTTACCGTAAAGCGAAATAACCATACGGTTCATCTTCAAGTTATGCTGTTCCAGTTTCATCGCCAGACCTATCCATATCAGCAGAACATCCCCAGAAACTCCAATCTTACCTTTACAACTCGTCAGGACATCAGCCGTTAACCCAATAACACACTGTTCCTTAGCAAGACGAAATAAGGCATTCCAAGAGAAATTCCGCAATCGCTCAGCCACGACCTCCTCTTCCTCATCAAGCTGCTGGAGAGAAGAATCAAAACGAGACCATAGAGATAACTTCAGTAAATCAAACAGTTCTTTTTCTACATTTTTCAATTGCATATCTGTATAGGTTTATGAAATTTATCAAACTTCATATTTTTCATAGATTCTTTTAATATACTATCTATATTGATAGCATACCTTTAAACAATATAACTTTTAGCTATATGAATATGAGAAATAACAGAAACAACATCCGTTTCTCCCGGCGTTTTTATTGCTTTCAGACATTTCTCGTAATTCCAAAAGAACTGAAGCATAGACTTTGGTTTTATATTGGCAGTTTTATCAGAAAAATAATCTATCATTTGATTAAGAACAAATACAAGATAAAACCGAAGATTGCTTGCAACATTCTCTATATCCTGTTTTAATGCAGCTTCATGTACCAACTCATTCCGAAGTCTATAGATTCGAGATATATGCTGCAATAGATGCGTTTCATGATTATCTATATATTTTTTTATCTTATCTTTATGATGAAGATGAGACTTCATATTCTTGAATCGAAATTTCAACAGAATTTTATCCAAAGTCCATTCTTTTTCATCACCATTAATCATTTTAATTAAATTTTCCTCATCTTCTAACATTCCGTCTCTCTTCATCCAGTTTTCAAGATAGAGAATATTACGCTTCACATAGCATGCAGAAAGTATATTGACAAGATTCTCCTTAATACGAGAATATGTACTGTCTTTGCTTGATGAAGAAGCAAAAATAAACTCTAACGCTATCCAATAATTGATAAACTGTTGCTCTAATTCCACCTGACCATCACCTATTCGTAAATGTCGCAGGGCTGCAGTAATTCTATCCTTTACATCACCTAACACCAACTCTGACTTTTCTATTTGGCTCAATTTCTCAAACAACATATTGTCATCAACTTTTAAAAACTGGCCGCCATTATCAAGCTCAAAAAATTTTTCATAAGTAACAGAAAAACCATTCTCTTTAACCATAATGCTAAGAGCATAACTTGGCAATGCATATCCACTGATAACATCTTGTTTAAAATCCAACAACTTAGAAAGTTTCTCATATGCCTGTCTTACTGCCATATATGCATCCAGAGCTTCAAATTTTTCTATATAGAATTTAACAGATTTATTCTTGACAATAAAAGATCTACGCAATTTATCTATATTTTTAAATTCCTCAGGCATTTCATCGTTTAACCAGTCAACAGCTTCTGTTGCGGCTTGTGCATTCTTTACATTTTTAAAACTTAGTTTTATTACTACAGAAAATGAATATTGTTGTAACTCTCTAAATTTTTGTTTCATTTCTTCAAAAGCATCTTCAAAAGATAATCCCTTGAGATTTTTCTTGAATGAATTAAAGAATTTATAAAGATATCTTTTTGAATAACCAATCATCAACAACTCACAAGCAAAAGATGATAACAAGTTATCAAATTCCCTCAAATTAGGACTAAACTTATCATCAGCAACCTCTTCGTCTGCAGTAACTTGCGCCTCTATTTTTTCTATTAAATTGGATAAAAAGTCCCCTTCATTTTCAGTCAAACACTCATTAACGAGATAAATAATCTTGTTCGTATCCTCAAAAAGTGGTACATCATTATTATTCTTAGATTTCTTGTTATATTCATCTAAGTCATTTAAGAACAATTCCTTTGAGTAATTAGTAAACACAAGACAATTATCCTTTTCTACAAGTGAGATGGTTTCATTAATGCAGAGTTCAACAGTTTCAAAGCGTTTTATATTCCCTGCAATCCATCCTTCCATTACATAGCCAAGTTCTTTAAGTATGGTATGAGCATTATTAGCCCTCACTCGATAGCTATCAAGTGTGTCTTTATGCATGATTTCAGCCATTCTTTGCTTGAAAAACTCTTGAAAATCTTCCTTTTTCATCTCAATTAATATTTTTTGTGAGTAAAAATTTGGAATCTACCGTTTAAATTCTTAATTTTGCACCGAATTACAAAATTTGATAATAAGGGAGAGCATCACTCCATTGAGACGTTTAGTCCTTGGTTTCGATCAACCTCCCTACAGTATACTGGGCATCCTACTGGATGCCCTTTATTATTCTTTCTCTAATCTTCACCGCAGGATTACCTTGATATATACCATTCTCCTCCATATCCTTCGTAGCCACGCTACCTACAGTCAATATAGCATTGCGATGAACTGTGACACCAGGGCACACAGTAGTCTTTGCCCCTATCCATGCCCCATCCTCTATAGAGATAGGAGCATTACGATAAGGCATGGATGATATGGTATAGTCATGATTACCAGTAAGGAGCAAAGCACCTTGCGAGATACATACATTGCTGCCAATAACAACCTTATCTAAATTGTCTATCCAGCAGCCCTCTCCTAACCAGCAATCATCACCAACTACCAAATTCCAAGGTGACTTGATTCTCACCTCGTTTTTAATCACCAGACCTTTACCAATCTTTGCTCCGAACAAACGAAGCATAGCAATCTTGATACCCATAAATGGATTCCATGAAGCCCTAACTATCAGAGCATTCACGAAATACCATAAGGTAGTCTTTATAAATCCTGCACCTTTCTCAAAGCCAGAGCCATCAAAAGCTGCTAATTTCACATCAACCATAATCTTTAAAGACCTAACTGATTATACACTTCCATCATTTCCTCTGCCATAACCTTAGCCGAGTATTTGGTTTCAATGAGTTTCCGGCCATTACGACCCATAGTTTCCAATTCCTCATCAGAAAATAAGAGAAATCTTCTCAATGTTTCTACTAATGGCTGAGTACCTATTTCTATCCACGCACCAGCATGAGATGAGTTGAGATCATTCCATGGAGTACCCACAGTGGTGATAACAGGAGTACCAGAAGCAAGACTCTCAGCAATGGCAAGACCGAAATTCTCAGAATGAGTAGGCAATACAAAGAAATCGGAAGTCTGGAACAGATGCCATTTTTCATCACCATACACACCTCCAATGAGCTGCACAATATCCTGCAGACCACAATCAGAAATCATCTGTTTCATCTCCGCGACATAGGCTGCATCACCCTCACCTGCTACTATAATCTTATAGCCCTGCAACTCAGAGCGAAGTTCAGCAGCAGCCTCAATGAGGAAGTTGATACCCTTCTTAACATGCACACGAGAAAGGAACAATATCTGACGAGTCTTCTTCCAAGACTTCTTCGTTTCAATGCCGTCAGCATCAATACCGAGTTTTACCACCTTGATATTAGAGTTATAACCCAACTTCAAGAGATTATCCCGCTCACTTTCAGCCGTAGCTTGAATGCAGTCGACCTTTTGTATCGCAGCTCTTTGATAGAGCCATAGTGCAGGAACCTTCCGAATCCAGTAATGCCTTTGAATAATCCAAGGTTCCAGCATACCATGCGGAGTCAGCACCACCTTATATCCCTGTTTCTGCGCCAAACGTTGAATCATAGCACAGTCAGGAGTCCAGCAACAGTTGATATGCACGACATCAGGTTTAATGCTATTCAGCAAGCCGACAACCGTTTTCTTCCAAATACCGGAGAACGGGCGATAACGAGGAATATCATGCACCCTGCAGTTCTCCATAGACAATGGATTATCTGATGTATGAGTCAGGATATGCACTTCAGCCAGTTCGCCCAATGGCTTTGCCAGCACCTGCATATAAGTAGAAGTACCACCCCATGTCCGGTCGATACTCGGAATATAATGAATTATCTTCATAATTTCTACGTTTTATTTATACGATTTCAAATAGCGCCTCTTATCATGTTTGTAATCCAGTTATTTAGTTTATGAACATACCACGATACTATAAAACATAATATAACCATTACTCCCCCAACCAAAGGTTTACTCCAACCATATTCATTAGTCCAATATCTCGTTAAATTTATGAATTGACTATGGAGTAAATAGACTTCAATACTCATTATGCCTACATTTTTCAATAGTCTGCACATCAATGAAGTAGTTTTTAAATAAAAAACAGAGCACAATGAGAGGCAGAAAAATGGCACCATAAAAACATATGGCACAAAGAGCCATCCTGTTTTTTTTATTTCTGGAATTTCAGTGAAGCCACATGGTGCATTGCAAAATATAAACGCATATATGGATAGCGAAAGACCAAAAACAAACATGATTAATAATATAAAGGTGAAAAATCTATTTGAACACATGGCTGGTTGCTCTTTAATTAACTTGCCAAACACGGTTCCAAGAAAGAACACCGGGAAGCGCAGCAACATTTGAAAATCACTATTATACGGAACGAATACAATTATAGTCAAGTAAATAATAGCAACGCTTAAATACCCCCCCCACATACCCGTTTTCTTTCCATTTTGTCTAAGAATAAAGTGGTAGAAAACAGGAAATATTGCATACAGCATTACGATAGTGGGAATAAACCAATCATAACATTCCCCAGTCGTCCACCATCCTATAGTAGAAACCTTTAATAAGTATGCTACTACATTAAAATTTCCTTTAATTATCGATACAGCAAGAATCACTAAGGCATAAATAGGAAATATTCGTATGGCTCTATGCAAGTAATAATCCAGCAATGTGGTATTTTCCTTAGATATAGAGTAATACAAACCAATACCACTCAATAACAGAAAAATGTCAACTCCAAAACCTGCATTTTGTTTCACATAATGGAAGATTGGATTATTAATTTCAAATGGCAAATGATGAAACACTACCATTAACATTGCAATTCCCATCAACTCCGAACGATATTTAGAAAGATTTGTCAGATTCATTTTCTATCCCTATTAAATAACAAGCATTCTTTCTACTTCCTTTAATTCTTCTGGTGTATCAATCTCATAGATACCCTCTATTTCTCTCACATGAATATCCAGTTCTGGATAAATATCAAGTACCATGTTATCCCAATAAAGATTGGTATAATCCTTAATAGCATACACTTCTTCCATATGAGAGATAATCTTCTGGCAATCCTCTTTCTTCCAATAGGAAATTCCGCTCATGAGAAAGCCTTCACCAGCACCGATGTTGATTTTCACAAGGCGGTTGCTATTATTTACTTCCAATCCCCATTCATTCTCATATTTCTTCTTACGAGCAAAATAGGTAGATTGAGATACTTCGGACAATAGAACATTCTTATCCATATACACATCGCCTTCCAAGACGTATGTATCATGGAAACGCTCTTTCACAATATAGAGAGAATTAATATTGTTGCAGGTATCATATCTGTCATTAAATACGATATCCACTCCATATTTATCTTTCAGATATGCTAAAGATTCAGCCTTATATCCGGAAATCAAAGTGATATCATCTAACCCCTTTTCTTTCAGGAACTGAATTTGACGTTCCACCATCGGGACACCATTCACCGCTACCAGACATTTCGGGCGGTCATTGGTTAAAGGGCGCAGGCGTGTTCCCATGCCTGCAGCCAATATAATTGCATTCATATTCAGATTATTTTTTCTTTCGAGATACCAAAGTAGCCACAGCTACACCTGCAACCACTAAGATGGAACCAACGATAATATTCACAGATAATGTACTGCCTACTATGATGAAGGTAAACACCACAGCCCAGAACGAATAGGTTACATTTAGGCAGAGAGCCTTGGCTGCACCTATCAGGTCAATGGCTGTGTACCAGCAGAAGAATGAAATCATACCTATCAGTGCTGTAAAGAACAGAGTCAGCCAGCAAGCGGTATCAGAGAACACAGCACTTGTACCCGTCACTAAATTTCCGTATCCACCCACCATGATAGGTGCTACCAATAAGATATAGACAATACCAGAAGTCAACTCTCGGATAAGCAAAGCCATCTGAGGATCCACATTGCCCGCCTTCATGCCATAGCCGCAGACCACACCTTCTGTAGCCCAGCCAATGGCAGCGATGGCCGCCAGCATAATGCCCCCGACAATGTTGACATCGGTATCACCAGCAGGTGTATAACCAATGTAGATAATGCCCAAGATACATATCAGCAATCCGAGCCACCCGCGAAGACGCACTTTCTCTTTCAGTATAACCATCGCCATAGCCGAACCTAAAAGAGGGTAACAAGCCGTCACCGTAGCGGTCAAGGCAGCACCACCCTTGGCAATTGCCAACATATAGAACGTCATGGCGAGAGGGCCGCCAAACAAAGCTCCCAAAGCACAGAACAATCCGTCTTTTGATTTAAATGCTGGCCACAGTTCTTTCAGTCGGCCTTTACATCCCATGATGATCAACATCCATAAAGCTGCAAAGGCATCATGGAGCATACTGCAGATAAAAGTTCCACCAATCAGAAGAACCGGGTTTTCTACAAAAGGAGCCATTGCCATAGCCACACCAATCAAAACCGTGTCCAAGCCCCATGTCATACCAGAGAGAACTCCCGTAGAATAACCTTTGCGCATCAGCGCAGATGTGTTTGCTTTCATTATAATTCTATTTTCTTTAAGTTTTCTATTGCTCGATTATATCTATCTCTTCCGTATGTACCAAAGTCATCCCCCTGTGCTTCCTTGATAACCGTCCATACGGCCCAAAGATAGTCCATCAGTATTTGGTAAACCAAAATTTTTCTTCTTGCATTTTCTGGTTCCTTACCTTCAAAGTAATGGTTGAGGAAATAATCTTGATTCTCATCGGTAAAGTTATTTTCCAGGAACAAGGCTGCAATATCCCACATAGGGTCATTCATGCCCGAGTACTCCCAGTCGATGAGATAGATGGTACCATCCTCAGCCTTCAGGAAGTTCTCTGCCACAAGGTCATTATGACACGGTTTGATAGAAACGCCCAACTGGTTGAGGTAATCTTCCAATTTAAATACCTTTTCCCTGACAGGTTCATAACCATCATACATCTTTCCGTCTGTCATTTTCAGGAGATTCTCATAGTTGAGAATTTCCTTGAATACATTAAACTCATTGCCAAAACGGACGTGTGAGTGATGAAGGGTTTTAAAGATAGTAGCTATCTTCTGCACATTGGAAGGACGCTGGATAGTAGCACCATTCAGTGTTTCGGCATTCTTCACATAATCAGCCAACTTAATACCAGTAGTTGCATTGAAGTATCTGACAGGAGGATTGATACCCATCTTGCACGCCTGCATGGAATTCTGTTCCTCATTACTGCGCACCACCATACCTTCTGAACCATTACCTGGCACACGAAGAACATACTCATGAATACCTTTTACCACCTTGAAGTTCTTGTTGGACATACCTCCAATTTGTGTAATCTTCACCTCATTTCTGATCTGGTCATGAGGGAAAATTTCACTGAGATAGGCCACAAGATTATCATAGTCAAAAGGATTTTCCTTTCTTCTTAACTTTGGATAGATGTAATTGCAAAGCTTATTGAAATCATCCTCACAATCCACATCACCCCAAATCAGATTGGTAAATCGGATATAAGGACGTTCCAATACATCCGTTGAATCCAGCAACAGATATTCATAATTGAGATAAGGATTATTGCTGTGCTTCCATTTCAACATCATCCTGTCGAAGGTAGGCTTAGATATTTTTGCAATACCTAAAAGTTCACCCTCGAAGTTACAAATCTGATGACGGTCCTTGCTTACCTTTGTGATATATCCCTTCTTGGTTTCAACAAAGGCTTCATCTCCGCTACCCGACTCTTCAGTGATGGCAAAGCAGTTTTCATTATCGGTCTCCGACAAAGCTTTCAGCACCTTATATTCATAGAAGGTATCACCCTCTACCAGCAGGAAATCATCCTGGATATAAGGAGCAGCACAAGCTAAGGAGCCCATGGAGGAAGTAAACTTATAATCAGGATTCAAAACGAGATGAACATGATCCGAAGCATACTTCTGATATAAAGGAGCTTGCCCCCCCTACTATGAGATAGATGTTGGTATAGTCGAGGGCTGTCAACGCTTCAATGGTTCTGTCCATCAAACACACGTTATCATGATAAGCTTTCAATGGATAAGGAACAGATGTATCCTTATCTTGTCTTGCAGATAAAATTACGGCTGTTTTCATTAGATTCCGAAATAGAGTGACATGGTGAAAAATGACTTATTCTTGTAGGGATTAAGGATGTAGCTGGCACTTACAGGCAATTTATAATTTCCAAACTTGAATGCCGTATTATACTTAGCATTGATATTTACTACATTAAATCCACTTTGGTAGTCAGTATAAAAACTCTTATTTAGGTTGGCACCGATGCAGAGTGCCATGCTGTTGTTGCCATTGAAGGAATAGGTGTACCCTACTTCTGCGTATGAGGAATACATCTGCTTTCCTTCTTCATTCTTATCAGCACCGAAGATATAAGTAGAAACCGTGATCCACAGAGGAATCTTTGTCCCATTCCACGTAGCGCATGCTTCTACCCAATGCCCGGTACTACGATTACTCAACTTGAAGTATTCATCCTTCTCACCTACTGAAGAAGGATAATAGTAATCAGACACGCCAATGGTAAATTCACTTACGGTATAAGAAACACCTAAATCCACCTCCTGATGGCTGCCGTTGATAGCATAAGCACCCATAGCAAAGGCATTAAACCCCTTGTAGCCATAGCCGATCATCGGGAATACCGTAGGAGCAGTACCGTATTCTATACCTCTCCACATGTACTTGGTACTTAACTCCAAAGACGCTGAGAAAGGAGAAGCAACCTTTGTACTATCATTTGCAAACAAGCAAGAACATAAGCCTGTTAGAAAGGCTATTATAACTAATTTTTTCATTTCCAATAAGCTATAAAATGATGATGACTAACTTGTTTTTCTACAGGAGGCAATTTCATATAATCACCATACATAACCTTCAAAACATTATCATAATCTATAGGACAAGGGAAGCTTGTGTCTTCAAATTTTAGCTCTATCTGCTTTTTAAAATCACCAGATGGATAGACATCAGGATCGTAACCGTAGGCTATATTGCCACAAATAGAAGAATCTTTCAGGTTCCATTTCTTAGCATTATCTTCCAATTTCTTTACTATATAATGAACGGAGATTGGTGCCAACAAGCACTGAGATATGGCTAACAAAAAATTCTTCAAGAACCCTCTACGCTTTAAGCGAGGAAGACGTTTGATCATCCATATTTTTTGCAGAAGATCCCTTCTCTTGCATATTTTCTCTACCTTCTCTTCGGGCAAAAAGTCTAAAGGGAAGATGTCGATATTTACGCCAGTGTCGATAACGTCTTTTATCTCCTCTTCAAAGTAGGTTCTCGTGTCACCCACTTTAGCGAAAGGGTATGGGTATTTTGAGTTAACCTCTGTAGCAAACACCTTGTAGTTTGTATCTTTGAAAGAAGTTACAAATTTCTCATAATCCTCTCTAAACATAATGATATCAATATCATCATCCCAAGGAATATAACCTTTATGACGTACAGCACCTAACAATGTTCCGTATGCAAGATAATATTTCAGATTGTTCTCCTTGCAAAACTTGTCCACAAATTTCAATATATCCAATTGAATTTGTTTCAGTTCTTCAACATTAATTTCTTTCTTCATTATTTTGTCTTATTTCTTTATAAACATTCATATATTTCTTAGCTATTTCCTCAGCATCGAAACGCTCACAGTTTTTCTGTCCTCTGTCAATCAATTCTTGGCGTTCTGTCTCAGACATGTTAAAAATCTTCATATAACCATCTCTTATGCTGTCCACATCAAACGGATCTACCAAAACAGCACCATCAGCCGCCACGTCTTTCATTGGTAAAATGTTAGATGTCAACACGATGCGGCCTACCTTTTGACCTTCTATTATAGGCATGCCAAACCCTTCAAACGTAGAAGGAAAATTCACGATATCACAGTTTTCATATTCCTTGCGTACTTCATCGTTAGTGATGTTTACAGCGTTAGAAAAGTCAATATGGTTTTCTTCTAACAGCTTCCTGTTCTTTTCAGATATTTCTCCTATAATCCGTAGATGACAATTTAAGCCCTTCAATGCAACAATGCTTCTCGACAGGTTCTTTCTGTCAACTGTTCCTATGTGCATTATGACAGGCTTGTTGTGGTTAAAAGGTTTAGGAGTGTATTTGAAACCACCCAACAGCGGATTTTCTATTATGCAATAGTCTTTTAGATGAACCTCTTTTAATGTTTGTTCTTTAGCAAACTCAGAGATGAAAACAACCTTTGCCGCCCGTTTTAGAGGATAAATGTAAAGCAGCTTCCACATAAACTTTTTTATCCCATGCAAATCGAAATAGTGCATGATATCATGAACAGTAACCACCGTTCGTTTGCCATCAAGGAATAGAAGAAGAAAATGGTCTGCACCTGTGATATGGTTGATCTCTTTAGTACATTGTTTTCGTCGAGCAAACAGACCGTTTTTTAAGATGTCCTTTATTCCTGCAAAAGAAGATGGCATTTCATCTTCTAAGACCATGTTGTTTTGTGAAATTCTTTTAATTATTGGAATAAAAACATTTTTTATGGAATGTCCACCATTTGGTTTAAAATAATGTATTATCATATCTTTAATATTTTTTTAATGCTGCACTACCTAAGAAACAAACGCAAACAAGATAACCCATCATTGGAACAGCACCGATACCACCTGTAGCAAGGGTAAGGCACATGATAGGCAATAAACACACTGCTAATGTGTTGTTTCTTTGGCGCAAACCATTTTTAAATAAGTTTATGGCCCAAGCAAAACGGAAATAAATAAAGAATAAACCCAAGAATAAACCTGTTTCACCAATAGTCATACCGAAACCAGACTCAGCGTTAAAGATTGTAAACATATCGCCATTTATAAATTTGGCACCTACATTTGTTCCAATACCAAGTCCATATCCAAACACAGGAACATTCATTAACAAGCTATTGAAAAATCCACCTATGTATCGATCCCAAAATGTTCCTTCAAAGCCGCCCTCAACTTGATCTGCTTGATCAAAACGCTCTGAAATAGCAGCCAAGCTATCACCTAGATATCCTGATTTTAATACAACGTAAGCAACCACGCTCAAAGCTATTAAAGCAATGATTATTTTCTTTAATGATTTCATGTTTCTTGTAGAGCATAGCAAAACAAAGGTAAAAATAATCACTGTGTTGAAAACCATAGAACGTGACATCGAATATGGTAGACACAAAATGTAGCAGAACGCAATAGCATAGAGATATATTTTTTTTATTTTTAACGGCTTAGGGAGATTCGAATTATCCATAAAGAAGAAAATCAAAAATGCACACACTAACGATTCAAAAGCCGTATAACCACTGGTAAAAGCAAAAGTACCAGAAGGTCTATAATACCCCATTGCACCTCCAAATCCAGAACTTCCTTCTCCACCAACTCCTACATTAACCCATGCTGTTTGTGGAGAATAAAACTGTTCTATAATTAAAAGAGTCATAGGAACAGATATATATAATATCCATTTCCCCATTTTGATAACGTCTTCTCTGTTTAAAATCTTTGCCGCAATAACGATAAAAGGAAAATGCAGAAAATAGTTATGCCAACCAAAAGCCGCAATAAACAAATTGTGATGTCCGAACAATAATGCTGTAAAGAAGCATATTATTGATAACACCATCAATCCTTTAGCATACGGATTATCTATCCAATTATGTCTATATGCAATGAAAAACATATAGATGACAATTGGAGTTCTGGCCATTAAAAGAGGGGTCGACAAACCTGGAGCAATCCATTTTCTTAAGGCTCCTTCAAAAATGAATAAGAGGAGATATGCCCATACCCATTTTACATATTTATCGTGTATTTTTTTTGATAAAATCATGAATTGTAATTATTTATAATTGTTGTTATTTTATTTTTTTAAAACAGAATAAATTAATGGTATCAATATTCCCACTAAGGAATATGGCAAGAACCATATATTTGTATTTAAATCAGACAGGACAGTCGTATTTGTTAAGCTACTCGCACATCCTATACCACATGAAACAAGAATACTACTCAAAATATGAAATGCCGTCCAATGCAAGATTAATATGTATATGGATTGTTTGCCTAAATATGATAAGCTCTTAAAAGCAATATCAGATTTGTTTTTTATAAAAGCTACAATGTTGAACATAAACACCACTCCTATAAATGTCAATATCGGAAAGGCTGCAAAAGGCCCCCAGTTACATCCTACGACATCAATCTTTACGAAAAAAGCAGAGATAGTCAATGTGAATATTAATAGGATGAGATGCAATTTGTTACTAACAGGTGTCCAATCTTTTAATAAAAAGCCTAAGTATATTGCAATGACTATACCTATCTCACGGTTTATAAGATAAGGCAAGTAATGTTCACCTAAACACCAACTGACGACATATAATAGAACGACAACAAACAATTGTACATTTCTCTTTGGAATCAAACAAATAATGTATGTTAATACAGAACCAAAGAAAAGACTTTTCAAGAACCATATTGGACCTATCAGATTCTCACTAACATCTTTAAAAGCAAAGACTTTTACAATGCTTTTGAACAATTGTTCTATGGAATAAAAATCATTATACCATCCTAATTTATAAAAGAAGTTATGTAAGATAGTAAATATTATACCCCATGTCACAAATGGTTTATATAATCCTTTTACCTTTCTTTTTAAAAAGTCAATTATTTGCCCCCCCCGATTGACTTTCAAGAATTTTCCGCTTACATAAAAGAAAAGGCCCATATGAAACAGATAAATGAAATTTCGAATATATATAGGACATCCGCTATGGCCAACTACCATTAAAATGATACCTATTCCTTTAATTGCATCCCATGTAGTATCTCTTTTGTTGCTCATTTGTGATTGATAAGAATAGACATTTTTTTGTTTATATAGTGGAAGAATATTACGCTAACAATTATCGCTATTATGCTACATGCAAAGAACAATATATTGTTTTGGATATTTGATAAATAATTCATTATTGGTTGATGTGCTAAGTAGCATTCCAAGCTACAAAGACCAATCCAAAACAAATACTTGTTTTTAGGCAAATAATTAATACAAGAATACACCATTACTATCATTAATAAAGGATATATGGTATATCTTAACTGATTATGAATTAACAAATCTTGTTTCTTTAGCGCTATCTGCAAAACTAACATTAATAAGAGGTACAAAATACCCCCCCCAATGATTTTTCTTGTTTTTACAATAGACCTATCAAGCGCAGCTTGAGCACAGAAAAGACCTATAATATATGGCACAAATCTGTAAAGCATCAGGTTTATGTTGGAATGATGTAGATAAGTGCTGAAGAATATTGCAAGCACAACACATGGCATCAAAAAATAAAAGGTTTTAAAACCAAGATTGTTGATCATTGCCATTATAAAAGGTGTGAGCAGATAAAACAACATGGAGGCATGTATATACCATACGCTTAAATCGCCATGTGTAAAAAACGAAATGCATAAAAGGCGGTAAACGTCTATAGCGCCAACATGTTGATCTAAAAACACATAATTTCCTAATATGGATAGAATTTCTATAATAAAATATATGGGTACAATTCTCTTAATTCGGTTTGCATAAAAGTCTTTTGGAGAGTGCTTGCTTACAGAAAAGCCACATCCAAAGCCAGAAAGAAAAAAGAAAATGTCTACTCCAATATCTCCTCTAACTATTATGGGGGAATGATAAAAGCCGATATTTAGGGCAAAATGATACACAATGACCATAAGCATGGCCACTCCCATTATTTCAGTACGCTTTTCACTCAAATTATAAAGTGTTGAATTGTTCATTAATTGCATCGCTTATTTCGTTTTCATAACAACACCAAGGACGTCGTCTTGCTGTTTCCATTGCGTTTTTACCTATCTTTTCAAGTTGGTTTCTTTTACTTATCGCATCTCTAATAGCATTTGTCAATGATTCAACAGAACCTGCTTCAACAACCCAACCGTTTTCTCCATTATTTATGATATCAACTGCGCATGTGCGGTTTGTCGCAATAACAGGTGTTCCCTGTGACATGGCTTCTGTTATAACCATTCCGAAACCTTCAAATAATGATGGAAATATAAAAACATCAGCCTTTCTCATTTCTTGTAGCACATTATCATGTGGCATCGGTCCCAAGTAATTATGCTTCGACAAGTTAGATTGTAGCACTTTACAGTTTGGATAACTATTGAAACCAATAATAGAAAGTTCTATTTCGTTTTCAAAAAGCTTGACAGCCTCAAACAGATAACTTAGTCCTTTACTCTGGCTTAATCGGCCAACAAAAAGAAACCTCAATTTTCTGTTACTGTTGTTCTCATAAGTTCGCTCTTCATATACGTTTGGAAAACCGTATGGAATAACTTTTATTGGTGATGACAGTGAGTGAGGGTAGTATCTTAAAATTGACTCTTTTGTAAATGAACTTGCTACAAATATACAATCAGCCAAATTTAATTCCTCATCTTTCCTTATTAGCTTCTCTTTGCTGTCACCAAACACCCCCAAGGTTTCTGCCCATTCAGGATTTTTCTTAGCTTCATCTGCAAGTAAAGACTGATAGCAACGCCAATGAACAATCGGTAAATCAAAGAAGCATTTTATTCCTTTTTCTTTTGCATAACGGAACGTTTCAAGAGCTCCATCATCGTATGCATAAACGCCATCTACATCGTGTCTTTTAATATACTCTTTTACTTTTTTATCTATATGATGATAAACGTCATCTACAGTAACTGTTGGTATAAATTTTATCTTCCTTTTAAGAAGTCGTAGCAGTTCTCTAAACGGATAACTTTTGATAAACTTTCCTAAACATGCGTCAAACGAACGTTTCTTAAATTCAGAAAGTCCTGGCAGCTTTGACAGCTTATCATATATATTTCCAGGCAAACAAGCTACACAGGTAACAAACGCCTCCAACATCTCTTTCTTATATAATGCAAGAACAGCATGGCGAGTGTTCTCATTCCCCGTCGGATGAGATATGATTATTTTCTTTCCCATGATTTAAAGTAATCTACATATTTCTGAACCATAAAATCTGGTGTGAACATTTTTAAATGCTCATTTACTCTTTCTTGATTTAAGGATGATGTATTGTCCATTTCTAACATCCTTTTTGTAAGACTATCAATGTCTTCTTTCTTAAACAATAATCCACATGTGCCTATTGCCTCAGAAATACCATCTCCATCAGAACCTATAACTTGGCAGCCTGTTGCCAAACCTTCAAGAGCTACTATTCCAAATGCTTCTTTATATACGCTTGGCACAACTAAACATTTATGTTTGTTGAGCTCGTCAACAAGAGCCCTTCCTTTTAATTGTCCTTTAAAGATTACTTGATTTTCTAGTTTCTTATTTGAAACAATTTTTTGACAGTCTTTCTTCATTGGTCCATCTCCGATGATGAACAAATTCTGTTTAATATCTGATAAAGATAAATATTTCAAATAGGCGTTAATTAAAAAGTCAACTCCTTTTTCTGTTACTAAACGCCCAACGAAAACGAAATCTTTTCGATTTTCAGACCCATAGTTTTTAAAAAGAGAGTTGTCGTAGGAGTTATGAATAACAGAATAACGTTTTAATCCCAGACTCTTTCCAACAGCATCGCTTACACAAATGTTGTGAGCAAAATGAGAAAAGATTTTTTTCAAACGTGAGACCTTCGTCTCATTTTGATCCCACACTCTAAAATAGCAGGTATGATGAATAACAATCCATTTTTTCAGAAAAAGCAGAGCGGGCAACACTCCTTTTAAAGAAAGAACAGAATGAACAAAAAGGTCACATTTTATATACTCCTTTATCAAGGATGATGTTTTTGTTGTTCTTATTATTTTAAATGAGTATTCATGTTCATTGTCTTCGTCAAGCACAGGCGTAATGACGGTAATATTAAAATATTTTGACAGCCCTTGAGCTATAAGATAATTGATAGTTTCAAGACCACCTACTCTTGGATAAAAAGATGGCGTGTATATTAAAATTTTCATCTTTTCAATAATTTGCTGATTACAAACATGTAGTGCCCCCCCAAGAATGAAATATACTTAGAGATATCTTGGAAATTCTTAATCCTATGTATATATACACATCGGGGGATTTTTACTGCATACAATTCTGTTGGAGTATTAAAGGCAGAAAATATCTTATCTGCTTTAAGAAGCAACCAGTTTTCTGCCCAATATCTGTTTAGCTTTTCTTTATCAGAAATAGCTGGCAATGTCTTGATGTAAGATGATTTGCTCCACCAAAAGTTTCCTGCATAATATTTATAGTGATATGGTGGAACTATTGGGTCATCGTATTTGCAACCGTAAGAATCGTATTGTTTCAAAACATTGATAGCCACATTATGTTTGTAAAAGATGAAATATTCCATCATCTTACGCCATGCTTCACTACAGCCTTTCAGGTGTTCAAACTTTGAGGTGGGATATTTGCTTGTCGATTGAACAGTATATGAAACGCCTTTTGTGTGAAAATAATATACATAAAACTCTTCTCTTTGAGCAAGATTATGTATATATTCCAATGCTAGAAACTCAAATTGGTTTTCTTTTAATGGCAATGAAATAACAATCTCAAAATCAACATCATATTGGCTCAGAGTTTCTTTTAACTTATCAATATCTCCAACCGTTGTGTAAATACAGGATATAAACAGCTTTGTGGTCAAGTGAAGCAAGCCTGAATCCGTACATGCCCCTAACTGTTCTTTTACCAAGTTCACCCATTTGTTCACACAAAACACATGATACATTCCATATATCGGCTTGTCTATTATTGGATCTGTATCAAATGGTTTTATATTATCCGATTTGGTAATAGGCCAAATGTTCTTAACAATATTTCTTATTTGCATAAGTTTTTACAATTTCAGTATTGACAATGACTTCATGTATTTATTATAGACAGCTTCCCATGTCAAATGCTTGGCAAAATCCATACTGCTATTTTTCAATTTATCTGACAAATCATTATTACCAATCAGCTTGTTAATCAGAGAAATATATTCATTAACAGTATTTTCTCTCGCAAAAAGGAATAAGTCAGACAGCTTGTTGTCTGTCATAAAACCTTTGGTTGTGATTGTTGGAATACCAAATTGAATTGCTGCTGCTAAAGAACCACTCTTTAAGGAACAGCCAGACGAGGAATCTTCTGGTAAGATGAGAATGTCTGTAATTTGTAGATATAGAGCCAGACAATCTATCTCCATTGGTCCTGTAAAATATATGAAATCTTCTTTAGGAATGCTTGAGTTTGCTTTTCCTAAAGCAATCACTTTTATTTTAGCTCCATTTTTTATAATGGATTTAATGGCATCAACAACAACAGAAAAATCTCTATTGCCAAACAGGGTTATAATGGTGTCATCCTTGCCTGAGATAGATTCTTTCAATTTTTTCTTATCAGAATCATTGGCATAAATTATAGGAACATTACTGGGGATTGGCATTAAAGAAACATTTTCTATATTTAGGGCTTTCAATCTTTTTTTGTAATGCTCTATACTTGTTCCAACAAAGGTGCTATTTAAAGCTATTTGCTTTGCAATAGAGGCCATTAGAAAGGCACCAATGTTACGGTGAAACTGATACCATTTTCCTCTTCCAATACACACTTCGTGAAAGAAAGTATATAATGGCACGTTTATCTTCTTTATCTCTTTGGCAAGGTATGCAATAGAGAATGGCAAACCTCTATTTTCATATCCTTGTGGAACATATTGCAACGATACAACATCAATATGTTTCTCTTGTATCAATCGAATAACAGGAGCGGCAGCTAATTTGTTCCAAAATTCAACGACAGGAAACACTTTTATGTCCTCATAATCAGTCTTACCCCTATCATCGCGTTTACACACAATGCTAACATTATGCCCATGTTTAGCAAATTCCTTTGCTAAATTGAGGGTGTAATCGCCAACCCCATCTACAACAGGAGGTAGGGTGTTTGTTATAAAAAGAATGTTCATATTTTGATTACTTCATCCTTTATATGTTTCTGTTATTCAAATAGTTTGATAACCTTTTCTATAACAGGAGCCATATCATAGTATTTATATTCTGCCAATCTGCCACCAAAGATTACATCCTTTTCTTTAGAAGCCAATTTGCGATACTTATTGGCCAACAGATCGTTTCTATCGTTGTTAACAGGATAGTAAGGCTCCATGCCTTCTTTATATTCTGTGGAATATTCTTCAGAAACAACAGTTTTGGGACAATCATAAATCTCTTGACCAAACATCTCAAAGTGCTTATGCTCTATAACACGGGTGAAAGGAACGTCATGACTTGTGTAGTTAACAACAGCATTGCCTTGGAAATTTTCTGTATCCTCTACACGGGTTTTGAAACTTACGGTTCTCCAATCAAGCTTGCCATATACAAAGTTGAAATATTCGTCAATAGGACCAGTGTAAACCAACTTGACGGCATATCTTCTCCAATCTTTGTATTCAGAATTGAAGTAGTCGATATCTGTTATACATTCTATGCCTTCCAGTAAACCATCAATAAGCTTATTATATCCTCCAACAGGGATGCCTTGATACATGTCATTGAAGTAATTGTTGTCAAACACAAGACGAACAGGCAGACGCTTGATAATAAAGGCAGGAAGATCTGTGCATTTGCGACCCCATTGCTTTTCGGTATACTCTTTTATCAGTTTCTCAAAGATGTCTTTACCTACTAATGTAAGAGCCTGTTCTTCCAAGTTCTGGGGCTCACGACCATTAAGAGCTGCAACAGCTTCAGCCTTCTGTTCGTTAATCTTAGCCTGTGCGTCCTTTGGTGTGGTTACACCCCACATCTGGTAGAACGTATTCATATTGAAAGGCAAGTTAAACAGCTTACCTTTATAATTGGCAACTGGGCAATTGGTATAGCGATTAAATTCAACTATCGAATTAACGAAGTCCCACACTTCTTTATTTGAGGTGTGGAAGATGTGAGCACCATACTTATGCACATTGATGCCTTCTATATTCTCACAATAAACATTGCCACCAAGATGTGAGCGTTTGTCTATAACAAGACATTTCTTGCCTTGCTGTTTGGCATGATACGCAAACGTTGCTCCGAAAAGTCCAGAGCCGATGATTAGGTAGTCATATTTTAATAAATCCATATTTTTTCTTTTACCTGTTGGCGGAATTAAAAAACCGCCTGAAAATTAGTATATTTTTATGGAG
>ERZ1035025.504-NODE-504-length-26145-cov-10.173821_pt1 | contig 26145 bp, 24 predicted proteins | sample MGYA00520619_ERZ1035025 | MGnify/ENA primary metagenome ERZ1035025 (study PRJEB33766, sample SAMN09781742) | gut metagenome | biome: gut microbiome | host: Homo sapiens | place: Madagascar | study: EMG produced TPA metagenomics assembly of the PRJNA485056 data...
GAGGTATTTTCAATTTTCAACATCCACGTTTTTTATTATACAGGAAGCTCCTTAACAACAAAAAAAGAGACGATAGACCTTGCTGTTTAACAATCAGAAACAGTAAAATCTATAGTCTCTTAAAAGACGATATTTAATTTCTATTATTTTTATCTTATTTATTAAAAACACGCACCAGGCGGGAGTCGAACCCGCGGCCAACAGCTTCGGAGGCTGTCACTCTATCCACTGAGTTACTGGTACATGAGCTATATTATATTACAACATATTGGAAAAAATAGCAAGGGTTATTTTGGAACGAACTGGACTTGCTTCGCAAGGTAAGGTATACCCGCGGGACACTCGTGAATGCATAGTCCTTCGGACTGGACTTGCTTCGCAAGGTAAGGTATAATATACTGTAAATTTGCTATAGATGAATTGGAGGTATGTGTGTGAAGCTTAAAAAATCTACGATCATGATCATTGTTACAAGCTGGATTTTGTTTTTTGCTGCAGCTTTTTTATCCTATGGAAAGCTTAGTCAGATGAAACAAGACCGCCTCACAAATGAAAAGATTTTTCAAAAAACAACACAAAAAGATACATCACAAAGTGTGATACAAGAGGATGTCTCTACAAAGAAAACACAGAAAAAAGATCCAACTGCAGATAAAAAAGAAGTTAAAAAATTTATGAAAACATATTATGAATGTGTTCAAAAGAATGATCTTGCAAATCTAAGATCAATGGTAGAAGATAAGAATGAGTTGGAGAAAAATCAAAAAGCGATTCATCGATATGTGAAAAAATATAAGAATCTTACATATCTTGTAAAACAAGGAGCAGATGATGAATCATTTATCGTATATGTGACATATGAGATGAAGATTAAGAAGATTTCTACACTGGCTCCAGGAATGACATCGTATTATGTGATGAAGAACGGGGATACTTTCTGTATCTATAATAATGAAAAACATGATACAGATGAGATCATGGATGCAAAGAAACAAAGCCAGAACAGCAAAGAAATCAAAAAACTTACAAAAAAGATTAATAAACGATATGAGCAGGCATTAAAACAAGATAAGAAATTAAAACAATTTTTTGAAGGAAATTAAAGCTTATGATGAAATTTGAAATATATATCCTGCAGAAGAAATCTCAAGATCCAAAGATGTATCAGGAAGCAATGAGTGAGTATTTAAAACGTCTTGGTGCATATGCAAAAGTATCTGTGGTATATAAAAAGAATGCAAAGCAGGTAGAAAAGATATTAAATGAACCAGGGGAACATTATCATATAACACCTGGTAAAGATACGATAACAAGTCCGGATCTTGCTGATCTGATCAATGAAAGTTCTGTGCAGGGAGTTTCAAAGTTCCATTTTTATATTGGAGACTTAGAATCAGAACAAGTGAAGAAATTCCATGTATCTTCTTTTACTCAGAGTGGATCATTAACAGGTACGATCTTGTTAGAGCAGATTTATCGTGCATACCGTATTTTAAATCACCAGCCGTATCATAAATAATACTAGAAAACACTAGAATGGAGTTGACAAAGATGGAGTTTAAGACACCAACAATCGAAGATAAAGAAGAAATTGACCGATGTATTTTGGCAGATGATACAAGAAGTTGTGATTATGCGACAGCGAATATTATTTTATGGAGTGCATACTATGATGTAAAATATGCAATTATTGAAGGATTATTTGTATCTCATACAGATGAAGAGGGAGGTTCTTTCTGTTATCCGATTGGAAAGGGAGATAAAAAGAAAGTATTACAGCGATTGATGGATGACTGCAGAGAAAGGCAGGTTCCGTTTGTTTTGCATGGAGTTACCCATGAGATGGAAGAAGAATTCCGGGAGATGTTCGGTGAGATTTATGAGATCGAGTATGACAGGGATATTTCGGAATATATCTATGACAGGGAAAAACTTGCTACATTATCTGGCAAGAAACTTCATGGAAAAAGAAATCATATCAATCGATTTAAAGAGAATCATGAATGGTCCTATGAAACACTTTCAGATGATAATCAGTTAGAAGTACTGACAATGTTAATGGAATGGAAGATGCAAAACTGTGACCCAGAAGATATTGAAAAACACGATGAGATCTGTGTTTCCAAAAACAGTGTGATCAATTACAAACAACTTGGACTTACTGGTGGTGTCTTGCGGGCAGAAGGGAAGATTGTGGGATTTTCAATCGGAGAACGTGCGTCAAATGAAGATACATTTATTGTTCATATCGAAAAAGCTTTTGCAGATATTCAGGGAGCTTATCCAATGATCAATCAACAGTTTGTCATTCATGAGATGGAAAATTTCAAATACGTAAACAGGGAAGATGATGTAGGAGAAGAGGGACTTAGAAAGTCAAAACTTTCTTATCGTCCAGTATTTATGGTAGATAAAGGGGTTCTTCGTCTAAAATCAGAAGTAAAGAATTGACACTAGGTGTCTAAAAATGTAGAATTGAAGAAAGGACAAACCATTAGGAGGAATTTGTAATGAAACATTTGATTGATCCGATGGATTTAAGTGTGGAAGATATTGACAGATTGTTAGACCGCGCTGATGACATCGCAAAGAATCCTGAGAAGTATCAGGAAGTATGCAAACACAAGAAATTAGCAACTCTGTTTTTTGAACCAAGTACAAGAACAAGATTAAGCTTTGAAGCAGCGATGCTTGAATTAGGAGGAAGTGTTCTTGGATTTTCTTCTGCAGATTCTTCATCTGCATCCAAAGGAGAAAGCGTTGCGGACACAGCAAGAGTTATTGAATGTTACGCAGATATCATTGCGATGCGTCATCCAAAAGAAGGTGCACCATATGTGGCATCACAGTATGTAAACATTCCGGTTATTAATGCTGGTGATGGTGGACATAACCACCCAACACAGACCTTAACAGACCTTTTGACAATTCGAAGAGAAAAGGGAAGACTTAATAACTTTACTATTGGATTTTGTGGAGACTTAAAGTTTGGAAGAACCGTACATTCTTTGATCAAAGCATTATCAAGATATGAAGGAATCAATTACGTTTTAATCTCCCCAGAAGAACTTCAGATTCCGGAATATTTAAAGAAAGATGTATTTGAGAAGAAAGGCATTTCTTATAGAGAAGTTGATAAGATGGAAGATGTTATGCCAGAATTAGATATTCTTTATATGACTCGAGTACAAAGAGAACGTTTCTTCAATGAAGCAGATTACATCAGATTAAAGGACAGTTACATCTTAGACATGGAGAAATTAAAGATTGCAAAAGACGATCTGTCTATTTTACATCCATTGCCACGTGTGAATGAGATTTCTGTAAAAGTCGACAAAGATCCAAGAGCCTGCTATTTTAAACAGGTACTGAATGGGAAACATGTAAGAATGGCACTGATCATGGAATTACTGGGGGTAAGTGTAGATGAACATTGATAGCATTAAAAATGGAATTGTATTAGACCATATCCGTGCAGGACGTGGAATGGAAATTTATAATAGTTTAGGACTTGATGAGCTTGATTGTAGTGTAGCACTTATCAAGAATGTAAAAAGCAGCAAGATGGGAAAGAAAGACATCATTAAGATCTCAGATACATTTGAAGTGAATTTTGATGTTTTAGGATACATAGATCCAGAAGTTACTGTATGTGTTATTGAGAATGGTGGCGTAAAGTCCAAACATAAAGTAGAACTTCCAGAAAAACTTGTAAATATCGCAAAATGTAAGAATCCAAGATGTATCACATCTGTAGAACAAGAGATTGATCAGGTGTTTAAATTAACAGATAGAGAACATCAGGTATATCGTTGTATTTACTGTGAATCAAAACTAAAAAAATAAGCAAAAGAAACAAAGAGGTATCCGTGCATGAAACAAGAAAGCAGAACAAACATAAATCGTGTAAAAAAGGATATCAGCAGTCCGGAAAGCTTCACCCCGCCTGAAGAATTGAAACGACAGCTGATCACAACCATGCAAAGCATCTATGATGAAGAAGATATTGAGGCTGTAGAGCGTGCCTACAAAGTAGCATATAAGGCACATGAAAAGCAGAAACGAAAGTCTGGAGAGCCGTATATCATTCATCCTATTTGTGTTGCGATCATACTTGCAGAATTAGAACTTGATAAAGAAACGATTATGGCAGGACTGCTTCATGATGTTGTGGAAGATACGGAGACAACCCACGAGGATATTGTAAGAGATTTTGGAGAAGAAGTTGCCCAGTTAGTAGATGGTGTTACAAAGCTTGGGCAGTTAAGTTATTCTAAAGATAAGATAGAAGTTCAGGCGGAGAACTTACGAAAGATGTTTCTTGCAATGGCAAAGGATATCCGAGTGATCTTGATCAAATTAGCTGACCGTCTGCATAACATGCGTACCATGCAGTTTATGCGTCCAGAGAAGCAAAAAGAGAAATCAAGAGAAACGATGGATATTTATGCACCGATCGCGCACCGTCTTGGTATTTCCAAGATCAAGGTTGAATTAGATGATCTGGCACTTCGTTATTTAAAACCAGATGTTTATGAAGAACTGGAGCGGTCATTAGATTCAGCGAAAGAAGAAAGAGAAGCATTTATTCAGGAGATCGTTGATGAAGTGAAAGGACATATTGATCATGCAGGGATCAAGGCTGAAATTGATGGCCGTGTGAAACATATGTTCAGTATTTATAAGAAAATGGTCAATCAACATAAGACGATCGATCAGATTTATGACTTATTTGCCGTAAGAATTAAAGTGGATACAGTCAAAGACTGCTATGCAGCACTTGGAATCATTCATGAGATGTATAAACCAATTCCTGGAAGATTCAAAGACTATATTGCAATGCCAAAACCAAATATGTATCAGTCACTTCATACAACACTGATTGGACCAGAAGGACATCCATTTGAGATTCAGATCCGTACATTTGAGATGCACCGTGTTGCTGAATATGGTATTGCAGCCCACTGGAAGTATAAAGAGAATAATAATACCAAAGGACTTAACAAAGAAGAAGAGAAATTAAGCTGGTTAAGAGAAGTGCTGGAATGGCAGCGCGATATGGACGATAACAAAGAGTTTTTAAGTCTGCTTAAGACGAATCTTGATTTGTTCGCAGAACAGGTATACTGCTTTACGCCAAACGGAGATGTCAAGAACCTTGCAAATGGATCTACGCCAATTGACTTTGCGTATGCGATTCATAGTGCTGTAGGAAATCAGATGGTGGGAGCCAGAGTTAATGGAAGACAGGTTCCTTTTGACTATCATCTTCAGAACGGTGATCGTGTAGAGATTATTACATCACTTAATTCCAAAGGACCAAGTCGTGACTGGTTAGGCCTTGTAAAATCAGCACAGGCAAGAAGTAAGATCAATCAGTGGTTTAAACGACAGTTCAAAGAAGAGAATATCGTAAGAGGTAAAGAACTGTTAGAGAAATACTGTAAGAGTAAGAGTATCAGACTTCCAGAACTTATGAAAGCTGAGTATATCAAGAAGGTTGAATTAAAATATGGCTTTAAAGACTGGGATTCTGTATGTGCAGCAGTTGGACATGGCGGACTGAAAGAAGGCCAGGTTATCAACAAGATGCTGGAAGAAGACCGTAAGATCAAGAAACAGAAGATCACAGACGAACAGATTTTAAAGAAAACTGCAGAAGCAGCACAGGCAGCAGCGGCGAATCCAGATAAGAAGAAAGATCAGAAGTCAAAAGGTGGAATCGTTGTACGTGGAGCAAATGATGTTGCTGTTCGTTTCTCTAAGTGCTGTAATCCAGTGCCGGGAGATGAGATTGTCGGATTTATCACAAGAGGACGTGGAATCTCTATTCATAGAACAGATTGTGTCAATCTTCTGAATATGCCAGAATCAGACAGAGCACGATTGATCGAAGCTGAATGGCAGGTAAGTGAAGCAGATACAACTCAGACATATACAACAGAGATCAATATCTACGCTAACAACCGAAAGGGTCTTTTGGCAGAGGTATCAAAGATCTTCTTGGAACTTGATATTGATATTATTACGATCAATGTATCAAACAATAAGAAAGGAAGAGCAACGCTTAGTATGTCATTTGATATCACAGGCGTGGAACAGCTTAATCGCATCATTGCCAAGATCAGGAATGTAGAAGGCGTGATTGATATCGAAAGAACAGCAGGATAGGTGAGAATATGAGTGAAACAACATTACGACTTGACAGACCACTTAAGATGGTAACGATCTGTCTTGGACAGATGCAGACAAACTGTTATATCGTTGAGAATACAAAAACAAAGCGGGCATTTGTCTTTGATCCGGGAGATCAGGGAGAACGTATTATGGATACGTTACATGAAGATGGAATGGAGCTTGCAGGTGTGTGTCTGACGCATGGACATTTTGATCATGTAATGGCACTTCCATATTTGATGGAACAGAAACCAGATCTTGATGTATATCTTTATGAAGATGAAGCAGAAGTGCTTGCAAATCCAGATTTAAACCTTGGTTCTATGATGGGAATGAATCTTTCCTTAAAGGCAAACCATCTGGTGAAAGATGGAGAGATTATTGATGTTCTGGGAACAAAAGTCAAATGTATTCATGTTCCTGGACATACAAAAGGCGGTGTCTGCTATTATTTTGCAGATTATGGATGGCTGATCTCTGGAGATACATTATTCCAGATGAGTATCGGAAGAACAGATTTTCCAACAGGTAATTTAAATGATCTTTTAACAGCGATCAGAGAGAAATTATTCGTACTGCCACCATGGACAAAGGTATTATCCGGTCATACACCACCAACGACGATCGAGGAGGAAAGCAGATGCAATCCGTTTCTGCAGTAGATTATGATTGGATTAATTCAGAACAAGACAACTTATGAATATGATATCAGAAGTTTAATATTGGCATTTATGCTTGGAGAGAAGATAGAATTGACGGATCACGTTGATTCTATCTACGATTTTATATTGGAAGTTCAATATAAAGATCAAGAAATCGACATGAAACTGTACAAAAAGGGCAAACCAGAAGATGAGATTCAGTTGTTTGGTGATTACGAAGATAAAAAGCTCTTTAAAAACCAGATGAAACGAGGAATTTATCAGTTATTTTCCAAAGCATTGGATAAACAGCTTCCATGGGGAACATTAACTGGAATCCGCCCGACAAAGATTGCTTTTGACGGATATGAAAAAGGCGAAAGCAGCGAAGAGATTATCCATAAGTTTCAGAAAGATTATCTGGCTTCTGAGGAAAAGGCAAGTCTTTGCACAGAAACAGTACAAAAAGAACAAGAACTTCTAAAAACATTTCCATATAAAGAAGGATACAGTTTATATGTAGGAATTCCATTTTGCCCTAGTACCTGTCTATATTGTTCATTTACGTCATATTCCATTGACCAATATGAAAATATTGTGCAGGATTACTTAGATGCGTTGTTTAAAGAACTTGATTTTGTAAAGCAGACATATGCATATAAAGAACTTCAGACAATGTATATTGGAGGCGGAACGCCAACATCTTTAAATGAGCAGGATCTGGAATATCTATTATGTGAGATTAATAAAAGATTTCCATTATCGAAGATTCAGGAGATCACCGTAGAAGCTGGAAGACCGGACAGTTTAAATCTTGAGAAATTAAAGATTCTTAAGAAATATGGAGTTACAAGGATCAGTATCAATCCGCAGTCAATGAACGATAAGACTTTAAAATTGATCGGACGAAATCATTTGTCAAAAGATATTAAAGAAAAATTTGCACTTGCAAGACAGGCGGGAATTGATAATATTAATATGGATATGATCTGCGGGCTTCCAGAAGAAGGAATGGAGGAACTTTCCTATACATTAGAAGAGATCAAGAAACTTGATCCAGAAAGTTTAACGGTTCATGCACTTGCGGTCAAACGTTCATCGAGATTAAACCGCATGAAAGATACTTATCATTTTGGTGCAACCGAAGAGATGGTATCATATGCAGCCAGATGTGCACGAGATATGCAGATGGAACCATATTATTTATACCGGCAGAAGAATATTCCAGGCAACCTTGAGAATGTCGGTTTTTCAAAAAAAGGAAAAGAATGTCTTTATAATATTTTGATTATGGAAGAATTACATGATATTATAGCAGTTGGTGCAGGTACATCTTCAAAGATCGTACATCAGGATGATCATCAGGTGGACCGCATCGAGAATCTTAAGGATATTAAGCAGTATATTACACGAATTGATGAGATCATTCATAGAAAAGAATTAAAGATGATCTAAACAGGAGTTTTATTATGGCAATCAGTTATGGACGAACAGATATCGAGACACCGATCCATGCAGATATAAAAGAAACATTAAGTCATGGAATCATTGTCAGTAATTTAGCTTATCTTGTTGGGAAGGAATTAGGACTTAAAGAAGAAGTATGCCACGATCTTGCAGTTGCAGGAATGTTACATGATCTTGGGAAAGTAAGACTTAATTTCTATATGAATGAGAAAGTGGAAGATGAGATTCTGGCCGTTGATGAAACAAGATATATGAGAATGCACCCATCCATTGGATATGCGATCCTTGCAGATTACGACTATAATCAGACAGTATTAGATGCTGTATTATATCATCATGAACACTATGATGGAACTGGTTATCCACATAATCTGGTAGGAAAACAGATTCCGTTGGTTGGAAGGATCATGCATGTATGCGATATTTTCGGGGCATTGATCTCAAATCGTGATTACAGGGAAGGATTTGATGTTGAGACTGCACTTGATATCATGATCGATGAAGTAAAGAATTTTGATATGAAAGTATTTTTAGCATTCCAGAGAGTCGCGTTTTCAGAAGGAGTTATGGAAACTGTGATGGAAAAAGGCAATCTGGATGATTTATTTGAGGAGGAACAATAATGATTACACAGGCACCAAGAGGAACAAAAGACTGGTTTGGGAAAGATATGGACCAGCGCACATATTTAGAGAATATATTTAAAGATTTATGCGCATCCTATAATATTCACGAGATCATCACGCCAGTATTTGAACATACAGAACTTTTCCAGAGAGGTGTTGGAGAAACAACAGACGTTGTCCAGAAAGAGATGTATACATTCGAAGATAAAGGACACAGAAGTATTTCACTAAAACCAGAAGGAACAGCAGGGGCAATTCGTGCATATTTACAGAATGGTCTGGCAAATGAACCACAGCCAATCAAAATGTTCTATATTATACCAGCTTTTCGTTATGAAAAACCACAGAGCGGAAGATTAAGACAGCATCACCAGTTTGGAGTTGAGTTTGTCGGTGCAGAAAGTCCATTAGCCGAAGTAGAGCTGATCACATTAGTATCTACTTTCATTAAGAAAATTGGATTAAAAGATGCAAAATTACACATCAACAGCATCGGATGTGAACACTGCCGCAAGGAATACAACAAAGCGTTATTATCTTATTTAAAAGAACATGAAGAACATTTATGTCCTACATGCAGAGAACGTATGGAAAAGAATCCATTACGTGTCATTGACTGTAAAGTACCAGAATGTAAGGAAATCGTTAAGGATGCTCCAAGAACAATCGACTATTTAGATGATGAATGTAAAGCACATTTTGAAGAATTAAAGAGCTTATTAGAAGCATTGAATATTCCATACGAAGTTGACACAGAGATCGTTCGAGGACTTGATTATTATACAAAGACAGTCTTTGAATTTGTAAATGAAGACGGATTCACATTATGTGGTGGTGGACGTTATGATAACCTTGTTCATGAGATCGACGGAAAAATATCTATGCCATCCGTTGGATTTGGTATGGGTGTAGAGAGAATCCTTTACTTCTTAGAAGAAGAAGGAGTTGATCTTCCATGTACAAGAGATATCGACCTTTATGTAGGAATTCTTGGACAGGAAGCCAAAGCTAAAGCTTATCAGATCGTTGTAGATCTTCGTAATCAGGGATATGTTGTAGAGACAGATTACCTTGGAAGAAGTGTAAAAGCACAGATGAAATATGCGAATAAGCTTAATGCAAAGAATACGATCATCATTGGTGATGATGAGATCGCCAAGAATGAAGGAAACGTCAAAAACATGGAAACAAGAGAAATTACAACAGTTTCTCTTGACAAGATCGGAGATTGTTTAAAATAAAATTACGCTTTCTTGTACTAGTTCGTGACATTTTTGACAAAATCATATATAATGAGTAATAATTACAGGAAAGGAGGTAACAATGCATGAGTGAATATGCAATCGTGGCACCAGAAGATTTCGACCAGAGCGTATTTCGTTTGATCGGTAAGGAATGGATGCTTGTTACTGCAAAGAATCAAGATGGAAAAGTCAACACAATGACTGCCTCATGGGGCGGCATGGGTGTTATGTGGGGAAAGAATGTCGCTGTGACAGTCATCAGACCACAAAGATATACAAAAGAATTCATTGACCAGTCAGAATCATTTACATTATCTTTCTATGACGATACTTTCAAGAAGGATTTAAGCTATCTTGGAAGTGTGTCAGGAAGAGATGAAGATAAGATCGCAAAGACACGTCTGACACCGACAGATGCGAATGGAATCCCATTTTTTGAGGAAGCAAAGATCGTACTGATCTGTAAGAAATTATATTCTCAGCCAATGGATCCAGAAGGATTTGTTGATAAATCTTTAGATGAACAGTGGTATCCAGAGAAGGATTATCACGTACTTTACGCTGCAGAGATCGAACAGATCCTTGTAAGAAAAGATTCATAAAAGAATATATAAGGCAGAACCGAAGATACGGGCTCTGCCTTTCGTACAAAGTGAAAAGGATGAAGGAGGAAATATCATGGCAGAATCAATGTCAGGTTTAGCCAGATCCCACCGATGTACAGAGGTAAGCAACAAACTTATCGGAACAGAAGTTACTGTCATGGGATGGGTACAGAAACGAAGAAATTTAGGGAGTCTTATTTTTGTTGACTTAAGAGACCGTTCAGGAATCTTACAGTTAGTCTTTGACCAGGAGGTATTATCCGAGGAAGACTATAATAAGGCAAACTCTTTAAGAAGCGAGTATGTCGTTGCAGCAGTAGGTACTGTAGAGAAGAGAAGTGCAGCGATCAACGAGAACTTAAAGACAGGAGATATCGAGATCAAGGTACACACACTGCGTATCTTATCAGAATCAGAAACTCCTCCATTTCCAATTGACGAGAATCAGACAGTCAAAGATGAACTTCGTTTAAAATACCGTTATCTTGATCTTAGAAGACCAAATCTTCAGAGAAACTTACGCATCCGTAACGATGTAACAAGAATGGTTCGTAACTTCTTAGGAGACGAAGGATTCTTAGAGATCGAGACACCAGTTTTAGGAAAGAGTACACCAGAAGGAGCAAGAGATTATCTTGTACCAAGCCGTGTACATCCAGGAGAATTTTACGGACTTCCACAGTCACCACAGCTGTTTAAACAGCTTTTAATGTGCTCTGGATTCGACCGTTACTATCAGATCGCAAAATGTTTCCGTGACGAAGATCTACGTGCAGACCGCCAGCCAGAGTTTACACAGATCGATATGGAACTTTCATTTGTTGATGTCGATGATGTGATCGATGTAAATGAACGTCTGTTAAAGAAGATCTTCAAAGAAGTATTAGATATTGATGTACAGCTTCCTATGCTTCGCATGACTTATAAAGAAGCAATGGACCGTTTCGGATCTGATAAACCAGATATGCGTTTTGGAATGGAACTTACGAATGTATCCGATACAGTTGCCGGATGCGACTTTATGGTATTTAAAGGAGCATTAGAGAATGGTGGATCTGTAAGAGGATTAAACGCTAAAGGTTTAGGAGATCTTGGACGTAAGAAGATCGATGGATTCGTTGACTACGCCAAAGACTTCGGAGCGAAAGGTCTTGCATATATTCAGTTAAAGAGCGATGGAACAGTGAAATCATCTTTCGCTAAATTTATGAAAGAAGAAGAGATGGATGCACTGATCAAAGCAATGGATGGACAGGCAGGAGACTTATTACTATTTGCCGCAGACAAAGACAAAGTTGTCTTTGATGTACTTGGTAACTTAAGACTTCACATTGCGAAACAGTACGATATGATCGACAAATCCCAGTATAAGTTCTTATGGGTTACAGAATTCCCATTACTTGAGTGGAGCGATGAACAGAATCGTTACACAGCAATGCATCACCCATTTACAATGCCATTTGAAGAAGATCTTGAATTCATTGATGAAAGACCAGGAGATGTCCGTGCGAAAGCATACGATATCGTATTAAATGGTACAGAACTTGGTGGTGGATCAATCCGTATCCATCAGGATGATATTCAGGAGAAGATGTTTGAAGCTCTTGGATTTACAAAAGAAGATGCTTACAACCGTTTTGGATTCTTATTAGATGCATTCAAATTTGGAGTACCACCACATGCTGGTTTAGCTTATGGTCTTGACCGTCTTGTTATGTGGTTAACAGGAGAAGACAGCATTCGTGATGTCATCGCCTTCCCGAAAGTAAAAGATGCTTCCTGCCTGATGACACAGGCTCCAGGACCGGTTGATACATTACAGCTAGAAGAACTTGGAATTGAACTTTCAACACCAGAGGAGGAATAATCAGATGGAGAAAATGTTATTTAGCGGTGTTCAGTCTAACTCTGAAGTTGCACTGATCGCAATCAAAGGAATCAAAAACCAGCCAGGAATCGCAGCAAAAGTTTTTGGTGCCATTGCAGAAGAAAAAATCAACGTGGAACTGATCCTTCAGTCCATCGGACGTGGAGAGAATAAAGATATTTCTTTCGTTGTAGCACAGGATGAAGCAGATCATGCCGTTGAAACATTAAAGAAAGCATTTGATGAAGCAGATTACGAAGATATCATCAGTGATAAAGAAGTCGGAATCGTATCTATCGTCGGAGCTGGAATGATGTCTAACAGCGGAGCAGCTTCTAAGATGTTTGAAGCACTGTATAATCGTGGAATCAACATTCACTTAATCTACACATCAGAGATCAAGATCACTGTTCTGATCAAAGAAAGCCGTGTAGAACGTGCAGTAGAAGCATTAAAAGAACAGTTCCAGGAATAATCAGATAGATCAGGCAATCGAATGATCATAAGAATAAGACACAACATACGAGACACAATATTATTTTACATAAATATATAAAGGAGAAAACAATGTTTGATTTTAGCGAAGTAAAGAACTACGATCCAGAATTAGCAGAAGCAATGGAAAACGAATTAACAAGACAGAGAACAAATCTTGAGTTGATCGCATCAGAGAACCTTGTTTCCAAAGCTGTTATGGCTGCAATGGGAAGCCATTTAACAAACAAATATGCAGAGGGATATCCAGGAAAACGTTACTATGGTGGATGCCAGTATGTAGATGTGGTAGAAGATCTTGCAAGAGAACGTGCCAAAGAATTATTTGGATGCGAATATGTAAATGTACAGCCACACTCTGGAGCACAGGCAAACATGGCAGTATTCTTCGCAGTATTGAATGTCGGAGATACATACATGGGAATGAGCTTAGACCACGGTGGACATTTAACACACGGAAGCCCAGTCAACATGTCTGGTAAGAACTATCACTGCGTACCATACGGAGTTAATGATGAAGGATTCATCGATTATGATGAAGTAGAAAGAATCGCATTAGAATGCAAACCAAAGATGATCATTGCTGGTGCAAGTGCATACGCAAGAGCGATCGACTTCAAACGTTTCCGTGAGATCGCTGACAAAGTTGGAGCAGTTTTAATGGTAGATATGGCTCATATCGCAGGATTAGTAGCTGCAGGATTACACCAGAGCCCAATCCCTTATGCTCATGTAACAACAACTACAACACATAAGACATTAAGAGGACCTCGTGGTGGAATGATCATGTGCAGCAATGAAGTGAACGAAAAATACAACTTCAACAAAGCAATCTTCCCAGGAATCCAGGGTGGACCATTAATGCATGTGATCGCTGGTAAAGCTGTAGCATTTAAAGAAGCATTAGACCCATCATTCAAAGAATATATGACACAGGTTGTGAAGAATGCAGATACTCTTGCAAATGCACTGATCGAAGAAGGATTCGATATCGTATCTGGAGGAACAGACAATCACTTAATGTTAGTAGATCTTAAGAAATATGATTTGACAGGAAAAGAAGCTGAAAAAGTACTGGATTCTGTACATATCACATGTAATAAGAATACTGTACCAAACGATCCAAAATCTCCATTCGTAACATCAGGACTTCGTCTTGGAACACCAGCTGTTACAACTCGTGGACTGAAAGAAGACGATATGAAAGTGATCGCAAAAGCTATTCGTCTGACATTATTAGACAAGAAACTTGATGAAGCAAACGAATTAGTATTAGGATTAACAGAAAAATATCCACTCTATGAATAATCCATCACAGAGTCGTATTTGGAGGCAGAAATCAATATGAGGATTACAAAGAAACAAGGGGGAATCATAGGAGGTACCGTAGCGGTTGTTTTAATAGCAGCCGCTATCGGTGTCCATGCCCATTATCAGAACCGTTGGTATCCGGGGAGTACATTTAACAAAGTTGATGTGTCAGGAATGACATACGAAGAATCAGTGAAGAAAGTAAAGAAATCCATTGATTCTTACAAGTTAAAGATCAAGGGAAGAAATAACGGACAGGAAGTGATTTCCGGTAAGGAGATCGATCTTGCATTTAAGACAGAATCACATGTAAAGGATGCTTACAAAAAGCAGCACAGCCAAAGTGTATTTTCAACGATCTTTGGTGGCAAAAAAACCAAAGTGACAGCAGTTGCATTATCAGAGCAGAAATTAAAGGCTAAATTAAAACAATCCGTTCTGATCAAAGGCAGTGATACATATAAGATCACAAAACCAGTGGATGCAACGATCGTATATTCTGCAGATAAGAAATACGGTGTAATCCAGAAGGAAGATGAAGGAAATTACTTAAACCGTAAAGCATTTTATGACGCAGTAGAGAAATCCATAGAGTCTTTAAGTAACACACTGAATCTAACAGATGAAAAGAAGAATCCGGACGTCTATAAAAAGCCTGGTCTGTATCATGATGATGAAGAATTAAAACAGATGCAGACAACCTACAATGAGTATTTATTACATTTCATTCAGTGGGATATGGGCAATGATGTCAAAGAAACATTAGGTCCAGATGCGTTAAAAGACTGCATCAAAGTAAACACAAAGAGACATACTGTAAAATTAGATCAGCCTGCCGTCGAGAAATGGTTAGAAAGCTTTTGCTTAAAATACAAGACACAGGGAATCGCAAGAACATTTAAAACACATTCTGGCAAGAAGATCAAAGTCAGTGGTGGAGACTATGGATGGCGTATCGATTATGACAAAGTTATCGCACAGACAATGAAAGCGTTAAAGAAAGCACCAGATGAATCTGCGATCAAAGCTTATGAGAAAGACCCTTCCAAGGAGAATGAACAGGCTTTACTTACAAGCTTAAAACCAGTCTACAGCCACAAAGGATATCGTATGGATTATACGAACAAGCAAAATGACTGGGATACACAAAACTACAGTGAAGTTGACCTGTCAGCACAGGAAGTTTTCGTCTACAAGAAAGGAAAACTTGTATTCAGCACAACCTGTATTACTGGAAAAGCAACACCAGATCGTATCACAAGAACCGGTGTTTATGACATCAAAGAGAAAAAACTTACAAAGACATTAACAGGTGCGGATTACAGTGTTCCAACAAGATACTGGACAAGGATCATGTGGACAGGAACAGGATATCATTACAGCAGCAGAGGAGACTGGGGAAGCTGGTCACCAACGTATTATAAGACGAATGGATCTCATGGATGTGTTAACTTAACATTATCAGATGCAAGATCTGTATATAACCTGACGAAGATCGGAGATCCTGTATTTATTCATTATTAAAAGAAAGAAAAAGAGGTTTCAATCAATGAGAAATCAATATGAAAAACAGGAAAAAGTATTATGGTATGCACAGATTATGATCTTTCTAGGTGCTTTGGCAACCTGGTTTAATCATATGGATATGCATACATTTTATACGATCAATATCATTTTATCAGTGATTTCGATCATTTCTCTGACATTAGATCGCTTTTACTTTAGTGAGAAGATCGGGCAGAAAGTGCATAATTCTTATTCTGTTGCATATGGATTACTAGTGATCTTTACGTTACTACTGGTAATTCTGTATGCGGGGATATTAAAGATCAATCTGATCATGCAAGAAGAGACAAAGATGATCTGGGCATTAACACCAGCATTGAGCCTTCTTTGGAAGACGAAATTCATCGCCTTCCGTGAATGGGATCAGCGTTAGAAGAAAGAGTTTGTTGCTGAAGAACAGATTTATAAAAGGCTCTTGGCGTTATGCCGAGGGTCTTTTTAAACATTTCAGAGAAATAACTGCTGCCAGAGAAACCATACATCTTAGCGATATCTGTTATCTTTTTCTCATGTTTGATGATCTCAGACAAGCTCATATGAATACGAAGCTGATTCAGATAATCCACAGGACTTAGATGAACATTTCTTTGAAAGAGTCGGCAGCATTCACTATTGCTTAGATGGCAGTAAGAAGCAATATCAGCGAGTGTATGCTTTTGGTCGATCGTTTTAGTAAGATATATCATCACATCTTTCATACGTTCCAAATCTCTGGATTCTTTTAAGGATAGTTCTTTGGAGAGATTTACATTATGAAAGATATAATAAAAGATCTCGTTTACAAAATGGTTGATCTTCAATTCATAACCATCAACAGGACGGTCACAGATATCATTCATTTTGCGGATTATTTCAAGGATATATTTCTGCCAAGGGACTTTTGGAACGAACGTTAAAAATCCAAAGGAAGGATGATCGATCAGAGGTTTGATATATTTTTGATATAAAGGATTATCTTCTGTCTGAAAAAGAACAGAAGGGCAGATCCGGTAGATAACAAAGCGGCAGTCATAAGACTGATATGCACAAGCGGAATGAATCTCCCCAGTGTTTAAAAAGAAACCTTCCCCAGAAGAAACCAGAAAAGCCTTCTGCCGGACACGAAATTCCATCATGCCAGAGAGAACATATATAAATTCAAATTCATCATCCCAATGAGGAAACAAAACCTGAGCAGGCATCTGTCGGATATCCAGTACCTTGCGCTCAAAGGAAGCCGTTTTAGAAAGCGGAAGCAGTGGAAAATAAGTGATAGATGAATGGTAAATATCATAATTCATAGAAAAACCTCATAATATCAATATTGTTATAAAAAATGTCGAATTGTGTCATAATATAGTTTGATTTTACTATGATTGTTATAAAAATTCAAGAATAGAAAAGGCATTTTCACTGGAATGGCGATAAAATATCCAGTGAAAATGCCTGATAAAATGTCTGTGTTCTGTGATATTTGATAGAAAGAGCGAGTGCCTTAATAACCTAGAGATTCACCAACAAGGATCACTTTTACACGATCTTTCATCATTGCACTCTGACGTCTTGTCACAACGATCTGGCTGCAGATGCAAGTATCACCATAGCAGTCACCGCAACGACCAGTCATAGAACAAGGAGTCTTAAGTCCAAGACGAAGAGTGTTTGGAGGACTTGCAAAATTGCGGACTCTCTTAATACCATCTTCCACATCATTGACAACTTTGTTCATACCAACGATCATGATCACATGTTTAGGACCATAACTTAAGCACGCAACACGGTTACCAGTTCCATCGATATTGATCAGTTCTCCGTCTAAGGTGATCGCATTAGAGCTCATCAGGAAATAATCAGATAAAACAGCCTTAGAAAAGATCTCACGCTGCTCATCAAAATTCTTTGCAACAGAACGATCGATCAGCTGATAGTTTCCTTCCTTTAAGGCATCCATCAGCCCAATCTCAGAAACACTCATAGAACCACCCCAAGAAACAGAAGAGCCCTCTTTGATATAACTAAGAGCCTGTTTTAGGGCGTCTTCCTTGGTTGCACAGAAAACACCATGCATATTTCTTTTTTCAAGTCCCTTGATAATTGTTTGTGCACGAAGTTTGGTTGCTTCATTTAAAAACATACTCATCATCCTTTCAGTATAAATTTTATGTGGAATCATGATTCTACAAATATGAATTCCATAAGAACCAGATTTAATTATATCATGTTTTCAATGGTTATGTTATAATATATCGTAAAACTTTTAGAAAGAGGTAATTTTTTGAAAGCACTATTTATCACAGAAAAACCAAGTGTCGCAAGAGAGTTTGCAGCGGCACTTAACATAAATGCAAAAAACAGAGACGGATACATGGAAGGAGACAAGGCAGTTATCACATGGTGTGTCGGACACTTAGTCACCATGTCCTACCCAGACCAGTACGATCCTGCGTTAAAGAAATGGGACTTAGAAACCATTCCATTTATTCCAGAGACATTCAAATACGAAACCATCCCAGGAGTACAAAAACAATTTGATATCGTATCATCTCTCCTAAACCGAGAAGATATCGATACGATCTACGTCTGCACCGACTCGGGACGAGAAGGAGAATACATTTACCGCCTAGTAGACCAGCAGGCAAATGTCAGCAAAGACAAGAAGAAAAAACGTGTCTGGATCGACTCCCAGACAAAAGAAGAAGTCATCCGAGGGGTAAAAGAAGCGAAAGACTTAAGCGAATACGATAATCTTGCTGCAGCCGCATATCTAAGAGCCAAAGAAGACTATTTAATGGGAATCAACTTCTCAAGAGTTCTGACACTCAAATACGGTTGGACCCTTGGAAACTATTTAAATCAAAAACGAAGCTTAGTCGTAGCCGTCGGGCGAGTGATGACCTGCGTTCTCGGAATGATCGTAAAGAGAGAACGAGAGATCCGAACCTTTGTGCCAACCCCATTTTACAGAATCTTAGGACACTTTGACTGTCAGGGATTTCAGGTAGAAGCGGAATGGAAAGCGGTCAAAGGATCAAAATACTTTGAATCTAACAAGTTATATAAAGACAATGGATTCCTGGATAAGAAAGATGCACAGGAATTTATCAAATATTTAGAAGATGGCAGCAACAATGAGACAATCGTTGTATCATCCTCCAAACGACAGGAAAAGAAGAATCCACCATTATTATATAATCTGGCAGAATTACAAAATGAATGTTCCAAACGATTCAAGCTAAGCCCGGATGAGACATTAAAAGTCGTACAGGATTTATACGAGAAGAAACTGGTTACATACCCAAGAACGGATGCCAGAGTCTTATCCAGTGCGGTGGCTAAGGAGATTTACAAAAACATCAGCGGACTAAACAACTATGCCCCATTATCAGGTTTTGCAAATGAGATCATGCAAGGCAAGAAATACCAAGGAATCATCAAGACAAAATATGTCGATGATAAAAAAATCACTGACCATTATGCCATTATTCCAACTGGACAGGCGGTAAACAGTTTATCAAGAATTTCAGAGATGGGACAGAAAGTCTACGATGTGATTGCCAGAAGATTCCTAAGCATCTTTATGCCGCCAGCCGTTTATCTAAAAATCAAATTAGAGACACAGACCAAAGGTGAAGCATTCTTTGCAAACTTTAAGATGCTAAAAGACCCAGGATACTTAAAAGTGACTGGAATGGGCGGCCAGAAAAAAGAAGTTGCATTAACAGAAGAACAGATCAATGCAATCTCATCGTTAAAGAAAGGTATGAAACTACCAGTCAAAGAATACAAGATCAAAGATGGAACAACATCCGCACCAAAACGATACAACTCAGGTTCTTTGATCCTTGCCATGGAAAATGCAGGACAGCTCATTGAAGATGAAGATTTAAGAGAACAGATCAAAGGAAGCGGAATCGGAACAAGTGCGACAAGAGCAGAGATCGTAAAGAAACTTGTGTCCAATAAATACATCGCATTAAATAAAAAGACACAGATCGTAACTCCAACGTTAACTGGAGAGATGATCGTAAACGTTGTCAGTGCATCCATTGGATCACTCCTAAACCCAACCTTAACTGCAAGCTGGGAAAAAGGATTAACTTATGTGGCAGAAGGAACAGTCACAGAAGAAGAATATATGCAGAAGTTAGACAAGTTTGTCACCCAGAAGACAAATATCGTCAAACAAAATAACTTCCAGTATCAGTTAAGACAATCCTTTGATCAGATTGCACCATATTATCAAAAGAAAAAATAAACGAAGAAAAATAAAACAACATTCATAAAAACACCTTCTATCACATATATTTGGATTATACCAAAATGGGGAGGTGTTTTTAAATTTATGAAAGAGGAAGAAATCTTAGGAATCCTTCCATTACATATCAGAACCATCATAAAGCAGGCAGACATCAACTGGGACGACCTTCAGGAAATTCGCCTGCGCATTCAAAAGCCAGTCATTTTAAAATACAGATCAAAAGCCTGTTATCTATCTGAACAGGGAAAGATCACAACAAGAAAAGAACAATTACATATCGTAACCTCACAAGAGATCAGACAAGCCATGGAATATATCAGCAGCTATTCGATGTATGCCTATATCGAACAGCTAAAACAAGGCTTTTTAACAATAAGAGGTGGACACCGTGTTGGAATCTGTGGAACGGTTGTGATGGACCATGACAAAGTCAAAACAATTCGACATATTTCTGGTTTAAATATCCGCGTTGCACACGAAGTGAAAGGATGCGCAGACGCCCTTTATTCTATGTGTACCAGAATGGGAAAACTCATCCCAACCTTGATCATCTCTCCGCCAGGCTGTGGAAAAACAACTCTGCTTCGGGATATGATCCGAAAAATCTCTGATGAAGGACAGACAGTTGGTGTTGTCGATGAGCGAAGCGAGATCGGAGCATGTTATCAAGGTGTTGCCCAAAATGATCTCGGTATCCAGACCGATGTTATGGATGCATGTGAAAAAGGGCAGGGAATGAATATGCTGATCCGATCCATGGCACCTGATGTGATCGCTGTGGATGAGATCGGAAGCAAAGAAGATGTTGAAGCTTTATTTTTCTGTGCCTACCGCGGATGTAGCATTTTAGCAACCGCTCATGGAAAGAATAAGGAATCCTTATCTAAGAATCCCTATATGCGAGAGATCATCAACAAAAAAATGTTCCAACGCTACGTGATCTTAGAACAGCGAGACCAACCAGGATATATCACAAAGATCATGGATGAAAACGGGGTGGTACTAAATTGATCAAAGTATTAGGATCACTGATCGTCATTTTCGCAGGGATCGGATTTGGATTTCACAAAGCCGCAAAAGAACAAAGACGTTTGGAACAAGGAATTGCGATCAAACGAATGTTATACCTTCTGCAAGGAGAGATCCGCTATGGATTTACCCCGCTTCCAGAAGCTGTTTTAAAAATATCGACAAAGACAGAGAAGGAATATCAGCCATTTCTAAAAAAGGTGGCAAAGCAGTTAGAGACACACAGTGAAGAATCTTTCGCTAAAATATGGCAGCAGACCGCTGAAAAGAAATTAAAACAGGTGATCTACGAACCGAAGTTTTATGAAATATTAAAAAATATGGGAGAAACGATCGGATACCTGGATCAGCAGATGCAGGAAAAAACAATCCTGTTAACGATCGAACAGCTCGATGACCAGATTTTTCTGATGAAAGATCAAGTAGTAAAAAACTGTAAAATGTATCGAAGTCTTGGAATATCACTAAGTGTCTTGATCGTGATCATTTTATTATAAAATACATCGCGATCATTTTATGACAAGGAGGGAGTTATGAGTGTCAATATCATTTTTCGCATCGCAGCCGTCGGAATTCTTGTAACGATCCTTGTGCAGGTGTTAAAACATTCCGGAAGAGACGAACAGGCTTTTTTGATCACACTTGCAGGACTGATCCTTGTTCTTGGCTGGGTGATCCCGTATATCTATGATCTGTTTGAAAGCGTCCAGACACTTTTTACGATATCCTAGAGATTGGAGGCGGATACTAAGATGATAAAAGTCGCAGTCTTTGGGATCGTTGCAAGTCTGATCGCCATGAAGATCAAAACCATCCGTCCAGAGATCGCCATCTTGATCGCAGTGATCTCAAGCATTCTTCTGGCAATGTATGGATTAAAACAAATGGAAGAGATTTTAGCAGTTTTTGAGACGATCCGATCCTATTCCAAAATCCCAAAAAGTTATTTCCAGATTCTTTTAAAACTGATCGGTATCTCCTTCATCTGCGAGTTTGCATCCAACATATGCAAAGACGCAGGACAGGCATCGATTGCAAAACAGATCGAGTTTGCAGGGAAACTAGCAATCCTGATCGTTGGACTTCCAGTCTTTGAATCACTGCTAGAAACAATTCAGAAATTATTAGGAAATGGCACATGAGACAAAGAATGTTTCTATTAATTCTGCTATTCGTACTGATCCTTACAAAAACAAATGATATTTCCGCCAAAGAAACAAAACTCAATGAAGACATGTTTACCAATGTGGAAAACACCTTAAAAGACAAAGAGATCGATCTATCTTATACACAATTAGTAAAACAGCTGATCCACGGAAATGTAAAAGGTGTTCTGCATACGATCAAAGCCAAAATGAAAGAGGTATTTTTAAACCGTATGTTGATCCAAAAAGACCTGATCAGAGAAATCCTTCTGATCGCATTTACCGCAGCCATCTTTAAAAATCTGTCCGATTCCTTTTTTCAGCAAAGCACAGCCAATAGTGCATTTTATATTACTTATGTGATCCTATGCGGTGTCATGGTACATTCCTTTTTTTATTTAAACAAAACAGTGACGCAGCTCGTTACCTTAATGGCAGATTATATGAAAGGAATGATCATGGCATATTCACTGGCTGTTGTCTCAACTTCCGGAATCACAACATCAACGACAGTTTATGAATTTTATCTTCTGCTGATCTATGCAATGACAACCCTTACAAATGTTATATTACTTCCGATGATCAAGATCTTATTTGTCCTAAAGATCATCAACCATATATCAAAAGAAGAACATTTTTCAAGACTATGTAAAACGCTCGAAGGTGTGATCAAGTTTTTGCTCAAAGGATTCCTAAGTGTCCTGTTAGGAGTCCAGATGATCCAGTCGATGATCCTGCCAGCCGTTGATTCCATGAAAAATACAGTTCTCCAAAAAGGAATGAGTGCCATTCCAGGAATCGGAAGTGGTTTGAATTCAGCCATGACCATGGTCATCGGTTCGGCAGTTGTGATCAAAAACAGCATCGGAGCCGTTGGAATCCTTGTACTGATCATGATCATCATCCCACCAGTCATAGAGATCGCAGTCGTCGTTCTTACTTATCTACTGGCAGGGATCATGATTCAGCCCATATCCGACAAAAGGATCACCGGAGCGATGGATGCAGTCATTCAAAGTGGGAAATTAATGCTTTCGATGATCTTTACGATGGCACTATTATTTATCCTATCCGTGGCATTGATTGCATTCTCAACCAACGTCAATTATTATGCGGGGTAAGGATTATGGATTATCTGAAAATGATCATATTTTTCCTGATTTTAACAACACTGATCGATCAGCTCTGCGATAAAAGCATCTATCGTCCATACCTGCGGTTAATGACAGGATTTATGCTCATCTCCTTGATGATGCAGCCAATCTCCTATTATTTATCCAACGAAGATATCGTGACACAAGCAATCTCAACCGCAGTCAAAGGGAAAAATGATAATACATTTTTTGATGATGCAAAAGAAGAAAAACAAAGCCAGATCAAAGAACAGATCACAACATTATTTTCACAGTACGATATCAAAGTATTAAACATCACTTCACAGGTAAATGAAAAAGGAACCATCGAAAAGATCGATATCAAAACAGACAAGCTGCGTCACACAAAGAAACTAAAAACCGCAATTTCAAACTTCTATAACATGAAGGAATCTAATATAAATATAAGTGAGTAGAAGAAATATGATAGAGAGGGAAAAACTACAACATCTGATCGAGAATATCGGCATTCCAAAACTTTGCCTGATCTTACTTCTTGGCATCAGCCTGATTATCGTAAGCATCCCATCCGGGAAGACAAAGAAAACCACACAAAGCACCGAAACCAAAGCAAAAGAAGACACCACTGATCTCTATGTAAAAAAGCAGGAGAAACGGTTAGTCAATGCATTAAAAAATGTAGAAGGAGTAGGGAAAGTAAAAGTGATGATCACAGTCAATTCATCCAAAGAAGCCGTCGTAAATAAAGACAGTCCCTACGAACAAAGCAGCAGTGAAAAAGAAAAAACAGTCAAAGAAGATGAACAGACCGTCTTAGTCGAAGAAGATGGAAAGAAAGTTCCATACGTGATCAAAGAAGTAGAACCAGTCGTCGAAGGAGTGGTGGTAGTCGCCCAAGGTGGCGGAAATGATATTATCAAGAATCAGATTGTCGAAGCAGTTTCTGTGTTATTTCATATTTCATCTTATAAAGTGAAAGTCTTAAAAATGGAGGATTCCTAAACATGAAAAAAGTATTTCAGAAAAATCAGATGATCATCATGACCTTAGCGGTTGTGATCGCTGTTGCAGGGTATGTAAATTATAGTCAGAAATACGATCCGGCTGGGACGAAGAATAGCAAGACGAAGACAGTTTCAAAGAATGTGGCAAAAGAAAGTGCGGCAGCAGTAACCGATGATGTGACCGATGTTGGAGAAGCGGTGCTTACAAATGCTCAGGTTAGTAATTATGTGGCGAAAGCAAAATTAGAGAGGGAGCAGACACATAGCAAGGCGAAGGATACACTGGAGGAGATTATTAAGGATCAGACAGTGAAAGATAGTGTGAAACAGGATGCAGTGGATAAACTGGCGATGCTGTCAGAACAGATGGAGATGGAGACGGCAGCAGAGAATCTGCTGGGGGCTAAGGGATTTTTGAATAGTATTGTTACGATTACGAATGGGAAGGTGGATGTGTTGGTGAATAAGAAGGATCTGTCGAAGGTTGAGAGGAGTCAGATAGAGGATATTGTTGTTCGTAAGGTGGGGTGCCAGTTGGGGGATGTGGTGATTAGTTCGATTAAGACGGAGGAGTAGAAGTGTATATGGAATAGAGGGTTTGGGTTCTCTCTGGATGATGTTCTTGGATGATTTAGAATATTGTTTGGAGAGAATTTTATGTTTGTATATTGATTTGTATATTAGGGTTGCATATTTGATTGATTGGATTCATAATAGGAAGTGTCAAGAAACATGGGGAAATGAAGTTTTTGATATTTTACCAAGTGATTTTTTGAAAAAGTAGTAAAAACGGCTAGAATACGTTGTTTTTCAAGAAAGGTTAAAATTAGTAAGGGGGTTGGTAAAAATATTGAAAAAGCTTATAAAATCGTTCTTTTTTGTAAAAAATCTATTTAAAAATAACGATTTTTCGTTGGTTAAACAATAACATGAGATGTTTTGAAATAGATCAATAAACGCTTCAACGTCAGCTTTTGTCTGGTTAAACAATAACATGAGATGTTTTGAAATTACCCTTTCATTGCCGAACTGATCAGCGCAACGGGTTAAACAATAACATGAGATGTTTTGAAATTATACCTTAGCCCACGTTGTGATTTCAAGATTGTCTGTTAAACAATAACATGAGATGTTTTGAAATGGATATGACTCATGTCCATGTGCCCATGCTTCCGCGTTAAACAATAACATGAGATGTTTTGAAATACCAAATGCCAGTGTGGGTTTTTTCTTCCCTCTGCCGTTAAACAATAACATGAGATGTTTTGAAATCACATTAAGCAGTGTCCATCTTGCAAATCTTCTATTGTTAAACAATAACATGAGATGTTTTGAAATTCTTTTTAGCTCCAGCACTGATCTTATCCCAGTTTTTGTTAAACAATAACATGAGATGTTTTGAAATTATTGCGCACCCGTTAACGCCAATGCTGCTGTTAACGGTTAAACAATAACATGAGATGTTTTGAAATATCGTAAGTGCAAGTCTTTCTTTTACCTTTCTTTCTGTTAAACAATAACATGAGATGTTTTGAAATTCTGGTAATTTAAACATTTCAACATATAGTGGTTCAGTTGTCAAGACAAAAATCTAAGACTTTTATAATGAACTGATA
>ERZ1035025.505-NODE-505-length-26081-cov-6.218628_pt1 | contig 26081 bp, 20 predicted proteins | sample MGYA00520619_ERZ1035025 | MGnify/ENA primary metagenome ERZ1035025 (study PRJEB33766, sample SAMN09781742) | gut metagenome | biome: gut microbiome | host: Homo sapiens | place: Madagascar | study: EMG produced TPA metagenomics assembly of the PRJNA485056 data set...
GAGTATAATAGGCAACATGAATTGAACAGTGATGTACACAAAGGCGTGTAAGCAGTTTGGAAAAACTGCCTGCACGCCTTTTTTGCATTCTGTTTAATCAGGTACAGAACCTGATCAACTCTGTTACCGGCAATTAAATTAAAAAGAATTTCTGATTAGGGAGGAAATGGTTATGCAAGAGATTTTATCAGCGGTAGATGCCGAATTATTCGGTGTGTGGTTCCTTATAGGTGCAGCTCTTGTTTTCTGGATGCAGGCAGGTTTTGCAATGGTAGAAACAGGATTCACAAGAGCAAAGAATTCAGGTAACATTATTATGAAGAATCTGATGGACTTCTGTATTGGTACAGTAATGTTCGTTCTTATCGGATTCAGTTTCTTATTAGGTGAGGATTTACTTGGTTTTATTGGAAAGCCTGGTTTTGATATCTTCACAGCTTACAAAGATTTTGATTTTTCTAGTTTCGTATTCAACTTAGTATTCTGTGCTACAACAGCTACTATTGTTTCAGGTGCTATGGCTGAGAGAACAAAGTTCTTATCATATTGTGTATATTCAGCAGTTATCTCAGCTCTTATCTATCCAATAGAAGCTCACTGGATCTGGGGCGGCGGCTGGCTTGCTCAGTTAGGCTTCCATGATTTCGCTGGTTCATGCTGTATTCACATGGTTGGTGGTATTGCAGCTATTATCGGTGCTAAGATTCTTGGACCTCGTATTGGTAAGTTTGAAAAGGATGCTAATGGTAAGGTAGTTAAAGTAAATGCGTTCCCAGGACACAACATTCCACTTGGTGCACTTGGTGTATTCATTCTGTGGTTTGGCTGGTATGGATTTAACGGTGCAGCAGCAACAACAATTGAAGATTTAGGTTCTATTTTCCTTACAACAACAGTTGCTCCAGCAGTTGCAACAGTAACATGTATGATATTCACATGGATAAGATATGGTAAGCCAGATGTTTCAATGTGTTTAAATGCTTCACTTGCAGGTCTTGTTGGTATAACAGCTCCTTGTGATGTAACAGATGCATTTGGTGCAACAATGATAGGTATTGTTTCTGGTCTCTTAGTAGTATTCGGTGTATGGCTTCTTGACTACAAGCTTCACATTGATGATCCTGTAGGTGCTGTAGCAGTACATATGATGAATGGTATCTGGGGTACAATTGCTGTTGGTCTTTTTGCAACAAGCTCAGCTCCTGGATATGCAATTGCCCTTGAAGGTGGAACAATTAAGGGTGAAGGTCTTTTCTATGGTGGTGGATTCACACAGTTAGGACTTCAGTTATTAGGTTTTGTATCAGTTGCAGCATGGGCAGCTGTATGCATGGTGATTGTATTCACAGTAATTAAGGCTACTATCGGACTCAGAGCTTCTAAAGAAGAAGAAATCAGAGGTCTTGATATTATGGAGCATGGTCTTTCAAGTGCTTATGCAGGATTCGAATTCGGTGGAATGGACTTTGTTGACGGAGATGTTGATGTAATCGGTTCAGAGTCAATGGAAGCTTCTGTACCTGCTCTTGTTAAGACATCTGATGCAGGTGATGGCAAGAAGATTACTAAGGTTGAGATTCTTATGAAGCAGGAGAGATTCGAGAGATTCAAGAAGGCTATGAACGATATCGGAGTTACAGGTATGACAGTTACACAGGTTCTTGGATGTGGTACACAGAAGGGTGCTCCTGAATATTACAGAGGTGTTCCAATGGATATCCAGCTTCTTCCTAAGACACAGGTTGAGATGGTAATATCATCAGTTCCTGTAATGGATGTTATCAATGCTACAAGAAAGGCTCTCTATACAGGTCATATCGGTGATGGTAAGATTTTTGTATATGATGTTGAGGATGTAGTTAAGGTAAGAACTGGAGAATCAGGTTATGATGCTCTTCAGGGTGAAGACGATTAATATAATGATTTAGTAATAATAAGAATATGTAAATCGTGGGATTGGACTTTTCCGATGCTTGGTCATTGGAGAAGTCCAATTTTAATGGCATTGTATTGATTTTAATAATGAAATAAGCATGAAATCTCACATTTATGCCTTTACTTTTGGAGATAAAGATAATAAAATATTAAGTAGTATGTAGGGACGTATAATGTATATCTGGTTATTTATAGCTGGTACATTTATGCCGCCTAAATTTTCTTAAGGAGGAAATATTTATAATGGCAAGACAGAAACATTCTATGGATGGTAATACAGCCGCTGCACATGTAGCTTATGCATATACAGAAGTTGCTGGTATCTATCCAATCACACCATCAAGCCCGATGGCAGATTATGTTGACCAGTGGTCAGCAGCCGGAAGAAAGAACATTTTCGGCAGTACTGTTAAGGTAGTTGAGATGGAATCAGAGGCTGGTGCTGCAGGTACAGTTCATGGTTCTTTAGGTGTAGGTGCATTAACAACAACATTTACAGCTTCACAGGGCCTTTTACTTATGATTCCTAATATGTATAAGATAGCTGGTGAGCAGCTCCCATGCGTATTCGACGTATCTGCCCGTACAGTATCATCACACGCATTGAACATCTTTGGCGATCATTCAGACGTATACGCATGTCGTCAGACAGGTTTTGCAATGCTTTGTGAAACTAACCCACAGGAGGTTATGGATCTTTCTCCAGTAGCTCACTGTGCAGCACTTGAAGGAAAGACACCTTTCCTTAACTTCTTTGATGGTTTCCGTACATCACACGAGATTCAGAAGATTGAAGAGTGGGATTACGAAGATCTTAAGGATATGTGCCCAATGGATGCAGTTGAAGAATTCAGAGCACACGCTCTTAATCCTAATCATCCATCAGCTCGTGGTTCACATGAGAATGGTGATATCTTCTTCCAGCACAGAGAGGCTTGTAACTCAGTTTATGATGCTCTTCCAGCAGTAGTTGAGAAGTACATGAACAAGGTTAACGAGAAGCTCGGTACTAACTATGGATTATTTAACTACTATGGTGCTCCAGATGCAGAGCGAGTAATCATCGCTATGGGTTCTGTTAACGACGTAGTAGAAGAAGTTATTGATTACCTTACAGCTAAGGGTGAAAAGGTTGGTCTTGTTAAGGTAAGACTTTACAGACCATGGTCATCAGAAGCTATCTTAAAGGTTATTCCTAAGACAGCTAAGAAGATTGCTGTACTCGACAGAACAAAGGAGCCAGGTTCTCTTGGTGAGCCTCTTTTCCTTGATGTTGCTACAACACTTCGTGAAGCAGGACTTAACGACATCACATTAGTTGGTGGCAGATATGGTCTTGGTTCTAAGGATACACCACCTTCATCTATCTTCGCTGTATATAAGGAATTAGAGAAGGATGCTCCTAAGAGCAGATTCACAATCGGTATCGTTGATGATGTTACTAACCTTTCACTTCCAGAAGTTAAGCCAGCTCCAATTACTTCAGCTGCTGGTACTAAGGAATGTAAGTTCTGGGGTCTCGGTGGAGATGGTACAGTAGGTGCTAACAAGAACTCTACTAAGATTATCGGTGACCACACAGACAAGTACATCCAGGCATACTTCCAGTATGATTCTAAGAAGACAGGTGGTATCACAATTTCTCACTTAAGATTTGGTGATAACCCAATTAAGAGTCCATATTACATCAATCAGGCTGACTTCGTAGCATGTCATAACCCAGCATATGTTACACAGGGTATGAAGATGGTACAGGATGTTAAGCCAGGCGGAGTATTCATGATTAACTGCCAGTGGTCAGATGAAGAATTAGGACATCATCTTAACGCTGAAGCTAAGAAGTACATTTATGATAACAAGATTCAGCTTTACACAATCAATGCTATTGATAAGGCTATCGAAATCGGTATGGGTAAGAGAACTAACACAATCTTACAGTCTGCTTTCTTTAAGTTAGCTGATGTAATGCCTATCGATGATGCTATTAAGTTCATGAAGGAAGCTGCTAAGAAGTCTTACTCTAAGAAGGGTGATGCTGTAGTAGAGATGAACTACAAGGCTATTGATGCCGGTGTAGATGCTATACATAAGGTAGAAGTTCCAGATTCTTGGGCTAATCCAGAAGCAGATGCTCCTAAGGAAGCTAAGACAGGACGTCCAGAAGTTGTTAAGTTAGTTAACGATCTTCTTGAGCCAATCTCTAAGATGGATGGTGACAGCCTTCCAGTTTCAGCATTCAAGGATTGCGCTGATGGTCAGTTCGAAACAGGTGCTTCTGCATATGAGAAGAGAGGAACAGCAGTTATGGTTCCTGAATGGGATCCAGCAGCCTGCGTTCAGTGTAACAGCTGTGCATTTGTTTGTTCACATGCAACAATCAGACCATTTATTCTTTCAGCTGATGAAGTTACAGCAGCTCCAGCAAACATCAAGCTTGCAGATTCTAAGCATGCTGTAGATACAACTATGAAGTATACAATGTCTGTATCTCCATTAGATTGTATGGGATGTGGTGAGTGTGTTACTGTATGTCCTAAGGCAGGAGAAGCTATTAAGATGGTTCCACAGGAATCTCAGTCAGCTGAGCAGCCTGTATTTGATTACCTCGTTGCTAACGTTGGTAAGAAGGAAATCAAGCCAGCACTTGTTGAAACTCCAATCGGTTCTCAGTACAACCAGCCATTACTTGAATTCTCAGGTTCATGTGCAGGATGTGCAGAGACATCATATGCTAGATTAATTACACAGTTATTCGGTGAGCAGATGTACATTTCTAATGCTACAGGTTGTTCTTCAATCTGGGGTAACCCAGCTGCTACTTCACCATATACAGTAAACAAGGATTCTAAGAAGGGTCCAGCTTGGTGTAACTCATTATTCGAGGATAATGCTGAGCATGGTTTAGGTATGTATATTGGTCAGAAGTACATCAGAGAGCAGGCTATCGAGATGATCGAAGAGATGGCTGCATCTGATAAGGCATCTGCTGAGTTCAAGGCAGCAGCAGCTAAGTACATCGAGACTAAGGATGATACTAAGGCTAACACACCAGCTACAGAAGCTCTCGTTGCAGAGTTAGAGAAGGCAGCAGCAGATGGTTGCCCAACAGCTCCACAGGTATTAGCTAAGAAGGATTACCTTGCTAAGAAGTCTGTATGGATCTTCGGTGGTGATGGATGGGCTTACGATATCGGTTACGGCGGATTAGACCACGTACTTGCTTCTGGTGAGAACGTTAACGTTATGGTATTCGATACAGAGATGTATTCTAACACAGGTGGACAGGCTTCTAAGGCTTCTAACATCGGTGAGGTTTGCCAGTTCGCTGCAGCAGGTAAGGAAATCGGAAAGAAGAGCCTTTCTGAAATCGCTATGCAGTATGGTTATGTATATGTAGCTCAGATTGCTCTTGGTGCTAACATGGCTCAGGCTCTTAAGGTAATCAAGGAAGCAGAGGCTTACAACGGACCATCACTTATCATTGGTTATGCTCCTTGCGAACTTCACGGTATCGCTAAGGGTGGTATGAACCACTGCCAGGATGAGATGAAGAAGGCTGTTAAGGCTGGTTACTGGAACCTCTTCTCATTCAACCCAGCACTCAAGGCTGAAGGAAAGAATCCATTCACACTTACATCTAAGGAAGGTGATGGATCATATCAGGAATTCCTTAATAACGAGGCTCGATATACAAGACTTGTTAAGCCATTCCCAGAAAGAGCTGAGAGACTCTTCGCTAAGTCTGAGGAAGTTGCTAAGGAAAGATATGAGCATCTCCAGAAGTTAGTTGAACTTTACAAGTAATTAATATACAACTTAATAGTTTGTATGTTTCTCAAATGTTCCCGCAGGGCTTGTCCCTGCGGGAGTTTTTTGTCTGGTGTGTCGTTGGGAAGATTGTGGGAGATAAGGGTGTAAAGTTAAACTTTTTGAGAGTGCGTTTCGTATATATATGTAGAAGGAAAGCAAGAAAATGTGGCGAATTGGACGTTGAAGCGGTGGAAGCCACGGAAGAAGTCCAAACGGAGTGAGAAAGAGAGGCGGATTGGACGTTGAAGTGGCTGGGAGGCAGGCTGAAGTCCAAAAGGGATGAGAAAGAGAGGTGGATTGGACGTTGAAGCGGTGGAAGCCACGGAAGAAGTCCAAAAGGAGCGAGAAAAAGCGGCGGATTGGACGTTGAAGTGGTGGAAGCCATGGAGAAAGTCCAAAAAGAGCGAGAAAGAGAGGCGGATTGGACGTTGAAGTGGTGGAAGCCACGGAGAAAGTCCAAAAGGAACGAGTAAGAGTAAACGGGTTGGTCTATGAAACGGAGAGAAGGCAGGAGGTATCTTATGAAGAAGAAAATAAGCGGAAAAGCTATAGCAGCGATTATTGCTGCACTGGCAGTCGTGGGGATTGCGGTGTATCTGATAATCAGTATATCAAAACAGGTAGTTAATATTGATATCAGTGGTTATAATGAGATGACAATAACGTCTGGTGGTACAGGAAAGATTATAACACCGAATGAGGAACAGAGAATGCATATAAGCAGTCTGGTAAAGAATATGAATCTTAAGGCAAAGAAATTCCCACAGACTAAAGGTTGGGGATATTGCATTACTTATTATAAAGATGGGGTGGCAAATACAATTGTACTTGCTGGTAAGGTTACATGGAATGGGGCAGATTATAAGGTAGATAAAGAATCGTATGATAAACTGAAAGAATATATTGATACTTTGTATAAATAACTTGATAACCAAACTAATATGTATTATAATTTGAAAATCAAAATAATTGGAGGCTCAAATTGAATACTAATGTTTTTAACAGGAAAAAATTGATTACAAGTATTATTTTCAAGGCAATATCGCTGATTGCTTCAGTGTATGGTCTTGTGTTTACGATTGACAGTATTATGTCATTCACATTTTTTACAACGCTGTCTAATGTGGCACTTGATATTGTGCTGGCAGTGTTTATTGTGCTTGATGTTATACTGCTTACTAAGGGAAAGGATTATAAAAGCAACGGGCTTTATATTCTTAAATTCCTTATGACACTTTCAATTACACTGACATGTCTGGTGTATATGATTATTCTTGGACCGACTTCAGAAGATGGACTGATTGGTGCATATCTTCATAATTATGCAGGAAGTCTTGGTGTACATTTGATTGGTCCGGTATTTGCAATTGCTGATTTTCTTATGTTTGATAAGGGATTTGAGACAAAGAAAATATATGCAATATATGCAGTTATTCCACCACTTTGTTATGTTGCATTTGTATACATACTGGCTGCATTTGGAGTAAGATGGTATGATACAATGACAGCACCTTATAACTTCCTTAATTATGCTGCACCGACAGGCTGGTTCGGCTGGGATTTAAGCCAGATGGGGTCTGAATCTTTAGGAATCGGAGTTGTGTATATGATTGTGGCACTGTTGCTTATATTTATAGGAATTGGACTTTTATATCTTGCAATTAACGGAGCAGGCAGAGGCGTTAAGGCACGGAAAGCGGAACTTGTGAGCGAGTAGATATTATTAAAAATGTCCGGCATGCGATTTACAATGAATTGCATGCCGGACATTTTATATACTTTTTCATTGTCTTACTTTATGCTATAATATCGGGCAGGAATTGAAGAAGATTAAATATAGAAAACAGGAGAAGATTATGAAAGAGAATCTTAAGAAGCTGGCTAAATACTATAAGCCGTATTTAGGCACATTTATACTGGATATGATACTGGCGATGATGTCAGCAGCGGTGGCACTTGTGATACCACTCGTTGTAAGGTTCATTACATCAAAGGTCGCATATATGAGTGCTGATGAAGCACTTTCAAGAATTATGATTATTGTTGCGGTGCTGTTTGTGCTGGTGCTTATACAGTGGGGCTGCAACTACTATATATCTAATTATGGACATGTAATGGGCGCAAAGATTGAGTACGATATGAGGGCAGAGATATTCAATCATTATCAGAAGCTGTCATATTCATTCTATGATGACCAGAAAGTTGGACAGTTATTGTCAAGAATAACATCGGATTTGTTCGATATTACTGAGCTTTTGCATCATGGACCTGAGAATATAACTATTTCACTGATTAAGATAATTGGTGCATTATGCATATTAAGTTCGATTGACTTAAGACTTACGATTGCCGCATTTGTGCTGATTCCGTTCATGCTTGTGTTTGCGTATGTGCTTAACAAGCGCATGAAGAGAGCATTTAAGAGAAACAGGGTAAGAATAGGTGAGATAAATGCACAGATAGAGGATAATCTGTCTGGAATAAGGGTTGTCAAGTCATTTGCAAATGAAGATATTGAATGTGAGAAATTTAAGAAAGGCAATGACTTATTCCTTGAATCTAAGAGAGACAGCTATCATTATATGGGAATGTACAATGCGGGACTTACTGCATTTACAACAATGATAAATGTAATCGTAATCGCAGCAGGCGGTATCGGAATTGCAAAGGGCTGGGTAAATATTACCGATTTCGTTACATTTTTACTGTATATCAATATATTTACGGAGCCTGTTAAGGTGCTTATTGATTTCACAGAGCAGTTCCAGAATGGCTATTCGGGTTACGAAAGATTCTTAGAGATTCTTTCAGTAGAGCCGGAAATAGCTGATAAGCCTGACGCAAAGGAACTTACTGATGTGAAGGGTGCAATAACATTTGAAAATGTGTCCTTCAGATATAAGGACGGCGTGGACGAGGTGCTTTCCGGGGTTAATCTGTCAGTAAGACCAGGAGAATATGTTGCACTTGCAGGTCCTTCGGGAGTAGGAAAGACAACACTCTGCTCGCTTATTCCAAGATTTTATGAGGTGACGGGCGGTTCGATTAAGATTGACGGAACAGATATCAAAGATGTTACACTTAAAAGCCTGCGTGACCATATCGGAGTTGTACAGCAGGATGTGTATCTGTTTATGGGTACAATTAAAGAGAATATAAGATATGGAAAGCCTGATGCTACGGATGAAGAAGTAATTCAGGCGGCAAAGCTTGCAAATGCGCATGATTTTATTATGAGCTTTGAGAACGGATACGACACAGATATCGGACAGCGCGGAGTCAAATTGTCAGGCGGTCAGAAGCAGAGACTGTCAATTGCAAGAGTATTCTTAAAGAATCCGCCAATTCTCATATTTGATGAGGCGACATCAGCACTTGATAATGAGAGTGAGCAGATTGTACAGGAATCACTTGAGAAGCTGGCTAAGAACAGAACCACATTTGTAATAGCACACAGACTTACAACTATTGAAAATGCGGAGGAAATCCTGATGCTTACTGACGAGGGCATCAAGGAGAGAGGAACTCACGAGGAGCTTATGAAGCTTGATGGTGAGTATGCAAGAATGGTTAAGATACATAGCAGAACATAACATACCAGTTTACAATGTTTATATGCAATGCTATTATATAGGAAACGTTGGAAGGAAGATGATAATCATGGACAGAACAAGAAGATTGAGAATGAATGCGACATTAAGAGATATGGTAAGAGAGAATCATGTAAGGGTGGACGAGCTTATATATCCTGTATTTGTTACGGAGGAGAACGATGTAATACAGGAAGTACCATCAATGCCGGGAATATGTCAGTATTCGCTTGACCATGTTCTTGAAGAAATCGGACGTGCTGTAGAGGTTGGAATTAAGGGAATTCTGCTTTTTGGAATACCAGTACATAAAGATGAGGTCGGAAGTGAGGCATATGACGAGGAAGGTGTTGTGTGCAGGGCAATCCGCCTTATTAAGGATGCTTATCCAGAGCTTGTTATCATGGCTGATGTGTGCCTGTGTGAGTACACATCACATGGACACTGCGGACTTGTAAAAGATGGCGTTATATTAAATGATGAGACACTGCCGCTTCTTGCAAAGGCGTCAGTTGCTTATGCAAAAGCGGGGGCAGATATAATTGCACCGAGTGACATGATGGATAAGAGAGTTGAGGCAATCAGAAATGCACTTGATGAGGCAGGACTGGTTAATATTCCTATATGTTCATACAGTGCCAAATTTGCATCAGGATATTACGGACCGTTCAGGGATGCCGCACATTCAGCACCGGGATTTGGTGACAGAAAGACATATCAGATGGACCCGGCTAATGGAAAAGAAGCGTTGAGGGAAGTTGAAGAAGACATATTAGAAGGTGCAGACATGATTATTGCAAAGCCGGCACTCGGATATATGGACGTTATGAAAGAGATAGCGCTTAACTTCAATATTCCAATTGTCGCTTACAATGTAAGCGGTGAGTATGCGATGGTTAAGGCAGCAGCAATGAATGGCTGGATTGATGAGAAGAAGATTGTAATGGAGAATATGACAGGCTTTAAGAGAGCCGGAGCTAAGATGATAATTACATATCATGCTATAGATGTGGCAAAATGGTTAAAGGAAGAGTAACATTTTTAGCAGTATTAAATTAAGCAGGAGGAGCTGGTTTTATGAATGAAGAGATGTCAAAGGATTTATATGAGAGAGCAGTAAAACATATGCCGGGTGGTGTAAACAGTCCTGTCAGGGCATACAAGGCAGTTGACAGAGTGCCAAGATTCATAGCTTCTGCCAAGGGAGACAGAATTACTGATGTAGATGGGAATGAAATGATTGACTACATATGTTCATGGGGACCGGGAATATTAGGCCATGCACATGACAGAGTAATTGCAAAGGTTAAGGAAGCTGCGGAAGCAGGCCTTACATATGGTGCGCCAACCAAGAGAGAAGTTGAGATGGCAGAGCTTATATATGAGCTTATTCCTACAATGGAGGTGAGCCGTCTTGTAAGCTCAGGAACAGAAGCTGTTATGAGTGCAATCCGTGTGGCAAGAGGCTACACCGGAAGAGATAAGATAATTAAGTTCAGAGGCTGTTATCATGGACATTCTGACGGACTTTTAGTAAAAGCCGGTTCAGCAGCACTTACAACATCAGTTCCAGACAGTGCAGGAGTTCCTGCTGATTACACTAAGAATACACTTGTAGCAGAATACAATGACTGCGATTCTGTGAAGGAGCTTTTTGATAACAATAAAGATGAAATAGCTGCGGTAATAGTTGAACCAGTTGCAGCTAACATGGGAGTTGTGCTTCCAAGACATGGATTTCTTGAATTCTTAAGAGACATAACTAAGGAGAATGGAAGCCTTCTTATATTTGATGAGGTAATAACAGGCTTCAGACTTTCAATTGGCGGAGCGCAGGAGTACTTTAACATAAAGCCAGACCTTACAACTCTTGGAAAAATTGTAGGTGGGGGTATGCCAGTTGGCGCATATGGCGGACGAGCTGACATTATGCGTATGGTAAGTCCTGACGGCCCTGTATATCAGGCAGGAACATTGTCAGGCAATCCAATTGCAACAGCAGCAGGCTTAGAGACTTTAAGAATCTTAAGAGATAATAAGGATATATACGACAGACTTGAGACTAAGACAAAGCGTATTGCTGACAGTGTAAGAAAATGTGGAGCTGGAAGGGTATCGGTTAATCAGATTGGTTCACTTATGAGCATATTCTTTACACCAGATGCAGTAGAAGATTATGACAGTGCAGTAAAGTCAGACACTAAGAAGTATGCAGAATACTTTGGACATATGCTTGATAACGGAATATACATTGCACCATCACAGTTTGAGGCAATGTTCGTATCAGACGCACACACTAATGAGGATATCAACCGTACAATAGAGGTTATGGAAGAATTCTTCAGGAAATAATTCGGATAGTAAGTGGGAATACAGATGCAGTTAGGATATGTAGGAATTAATTATAAGAATACAGACCTTTCAGTAAGGGATAAGATTACATTCACAGACAGCGGGATAGCAGACTTTATGCAGCAGGCAGAGGAAGCAGGTGTGAACCAGTGCATGTGCCTTTCAACATGCAACAGATGCGAAGTGTTTTATCTGTATGAGGATGAAACATTTGTACAAGTAATGTCCGATTTATTCAATGATTATTTTGGACTTACAGATACTAAATTAGCCGGTGTCAAATGTGGTGAAGAAGCACTGGTATATCTGTTTTGCATAGCCGCCGGACTTGAAAGCATGGTGCTTGGAGAGGATCAGATACTAGGTCAGTTAAAGGATGCGGCAGACCTTTCAAGAACGCTTGGACACAGCGGGAAAGAGCTTAATTATATAGTAAGAGAAGCGGTAAGCTGTGCAAAGCGGATTAAGACAGAGTACAAGGTAAGTGAAAAACCAGTATCTGTATGCTATGTCGGGATTCAGGAGTTAGACAGAGTATGTGGCATATCAGGAAAGCACGCGCTTGTTATAGGAAGCGGCAAAACAGCGGCTCTTGCTATAAGATATCTGGCAGAATATGGCGCTGATGTAACAGTGTGTTCAAGAACTTATCAGCATGCGAAGGCGTTGCTTAAGGAGTTTTCACAGATTGAGGTTATTTCATATGATAAGAAAACAGAAGCACTTAAAAGCAGTGATATAGTTGTCTCAGCGACTTCATCACCTCATCTGGTGATTAGAGCTTCTGAATTATCAGAGGGTAAAAAGATGACACTTCTTGATCTTGCTGCACCAAGAGATATAGAAAAATCTGCAGGTGACATTTGTGGAGTTACTCTTATTGATCTTGACAGAATAGGTGGGATTGTGAAGTCTAATCAGAACGAGAGGGCGCATTTGCTTAAGGAAAGCCAGTGCGTGATTGATGAGTATATAGCGGAAACAAAGAAATGGCTCACATCAAGCAGAATGGATACAACTATCCAGTCGCTTGGCAAAAAATGTGATGAGATAGTACAGGACAGCTATGATTATCTTAACCGCAAGATTGACCTTTCAGACCATGACAGAGTAATCTTAAAGAAGATTCTTAAGTCGTCACTACACAGATTGTTAAAAGAACCGATTGAAGAATTGAAAAATGTGGAAGAAAATGAACAGCAGCAGTATAAAGATATGGTTGAAAGACTGTTTGGCTTGTAGGGAGGATTATGCATTACAGAATAGGAACGAGAGGTTCGAAGCTGGCACTTGTCCAGTCGGAATATGTTAAGAGAAGAATGGAAGAGGCGTATCATGAGGATACATTTGAACTTGTTATAATTAAGACAACAGGCGACAAGGTTACGGATAAGCCGCTTGCTGCGATTGGAACTAAGGGACTTTTTGTAAAGGAGATTGAGGAAGCGCTTCTTTCAGGCAGTATTGATATGGCGGTTCACAGCATGAAGGACATGCCGGCTGAATGTGAGGCTGGACTTACATTTGCAAAGGCGTGGAAACGAGAGGATTGCAGAGATGTACTTATATTAAAGAATGCAGGAAGTTTTTCAGAACTTCCTTTGGGTGCGGTTATAGGCACTGGGAGCCTCAGGCGTGCATGCCAGCTTGCAATGCTGCGTCCTGATATCCAGTTTACTGCTATCAGGGGAAATGTTGATACGAGAATTAACAAACTTATGGACGATTCATACGGACTTGATGGAATTGTGCTTGCGGCAGCAGGACTTAACAGACTTGGCAGGTCATCTGAGATAACAGAGTACCTTGACCCGGAGGTCGTTATTCCGGCACCGGCACAGGGAGTTCTTGCGATTGAGACTGCAGAGGTGAATACAGAACTTCTTGATAAGATAAATGCTTTGTCAGATGATAATTCTGATAGAGAAGCTGTGGCTGAAAGAACATTTTTAAGATTAACAGGCGGCGGCTGCCATGCCCCGGTTGGCGCACACTGTGTGACAAAGGATAACGGCGACCTTCGAATGGTTGTGTTATTTGGCAATGATGATTGCAGCAGGATTCTTAGAATTGAAGTTACTGGAACTGACAGTGAGGCGGTTGGCCACGAAGCAGCCCGTATGCTTGGATTGGAGTAGATTGTGGGTAAATACATATATACATATATTGAAAACGGACAGATGTACGATAAAAGCCCTTCCTTTGCAGAATTACTTGCAAAGGAGGGGCTTATCTGCGAAAAAATAGTAACCGGCAGGATTGAATACATAAAGGTTAAAGATTTTGAGACACAGATAAAAGATGCACAGTGGCTTGTGTTTACAAGTAAAAATGCTGTGGCTGGGTTTGCTTATAATGTGGGGAATGTGGTATCTGCAGGTATTAAGGTTGCTGTTGTTGGGAAGAATACGCAGAATGCTTTAAGGACAGCATGTGGGATTGAGGCAGATTATGTTTCGTCAAAAGCTACAGGATTGGCGCTGGGAGAAGAACTGATGAGTGTTGTGTCAGGCAGAGTTGCGTATCTGTGTGCCGAAGTCACAAGCGGTTCACTTGAGGAAGCTATGAAGGAGTATGAAAACTTAATTAAGATTCCGGTATATAGGAATGAACCTGTGGATTATGATACTATGGAATACGACAGCATGGATTGCGGAGATATTGACGGGATAATTGTTACAAGTGGCAGCAGCGGGGAGCGCATAAAATGGCTGATTGACAGACTTGAGGATGTTCTGGTGTACAGCATTGGCCCGGCTTGCAGTAAGAAGCTTATGGAAGCTGGAATTGTGAAAGAACGTATAGTTGAGGCAGAAAAGCATACATATGACGGACTGGTGGAAGCTGTTTCATGTTGGCAAGAAAAAATTCAATACTGGAATTAAGATAAAACTTTTGCAGGATTATGTGCTGGTAAGCATTGACACATTTAAGAAATATAGATATGCTGATATCAGGAAAGGGCGTATCGAAGCAACGGAATACGAGAGAGGATGAAATGAGTGCTAAAGAATGTAATTAATAGAAAAGACATAGTAATGATTTTTCTGTTAGCAATATATAATTTTTGTTTTTTGGGAACAGAGTTTTTTTTTGATGATATGATGGCGTTATTGACGAATAGTGCGGGTGTAGTAAATGCACAGAATATTGTATTGGGAGTGAGCTTTATTGGTGTTATCGTATACCCTGTTTTTTGCAAGTATCTTTCTGATATAGTGAAAAGAATAATAAGCGTAATGGCTTGTATTATAAGTATTGTCTGTGTGTTTGTTATTATGCAGCATCAAAATTATGCATTGGTAATGGGTGCCGGTATCGTTTGTTTTGTTATTTTGGGAGTTGCGGGAAGTGCAGTCTGCTATATAACAAACAAAAATATTTCTAATCGTAAGCATTTAGCCAAAATGATTGGTATTGCATACGCATTGGGTGTTTTTACTCAGTATATATATACTAATTTTGTAAATGATTATTATATAAAACCAATTGTATTGTCCTTATTTATGATTGCTTTTATATGTGGAATGCATATTGTAAGTGGTGGTTTTTTTGAAGAGGATACTATTGAATCACAGAAAAGTAAAGAGAAAATTTCCTTTTATAAAATAAAACCGGATAACCCTGAAATTGTTGTGGGTGCGTTAATCGTATGTGTTGCATTGATGACGATTATTTTTTCAACACTGGATAATGCTGTTACGCTGGTACATGCATCGGGCGATTACAATATTGGACAATGGGCAAGGCTGCTGCTGGCAGTAAGTGGTCTGGCTGCCGGTTTTATCTATGATATAAAAGGCAGATGCTTTATGCCTTTTATCATGTTTTTGGTCACAGTTATGTCAGTTGCGTCTATTATAATCATTACAATGGGCGGACCTTTTATCATTGGTTTGTCAGTGTTTTACGTATCTGCGGGATTTTTTGTTATATTTTTTATGACAAGTTTTATGGATATTTCTTTCATGATGAAAAATCCGAGATTGTGGGCCGGAATGGGCAGAGGACTGAATAATGTATGCGCGATACTTCTTACCTTTGTTTCGACATATTTGTTAGAGCAGGACAGCCAGATATTTATTTTGATTTTTTCCTTAGTTTTGTTTGTGATGATTACTTGTACAATGATTGCTTACTATGTGCCATATTTTGTTGCATACAGAAAAATAGGAGAAGCAGCTATCAAGGAAGATATATTGAAAAATCTTCCAAAGGATGCAAATATGGAAAAGATAGATGCTTTTGCAGAAGCATATGCTCTTACGGAACAGGAAAAGAAAGTAGTTATTCAGCTGCTTACGAATAAAGAGGGGGTAAATAGTATGATTGAACAGTTATACATATCCAGGTCGACCTTTTATCGTTATGTTGATAAGCTGTGTGATAAGACGAATACCAGTTCACGTAAGGAATTTTTTCAATTTTTTCATGACTGGGAAATAAAATAGCATATGTGTTGATATACTTCTTTGAATAGACATTAAGTCTGTCAGAGAAGTTTTTTTACTTTAAAGGAAATTGCATTTCCTTTAAAGTAAAAACGCTCCGCGGGGATGCGACCCATGTGGAGATGAAGATGCACTTGCGTGCCCACATGGGCGCGCAAAGAGTCACAAAGTGACTCTTTGTTCTGAGAAAATCCGTGAGAATGATACATTGAGACATTATGTCTCTTATTTTTTTTCTGAAAAAGTGTAAAATTTTATACAATAGTAAGTACCAATATGTAACAGATAATACTATAAAAAGAAAAGGAGAGATTAACTATGAGTAAAAACAAAACCAAGATTACTGGACTTATTGCCTGCATAGCTATTTTGATTATCACGGTTCCGGTTGGCTTTTTGACTGATGTTTTCGATTTTGAAGATTTGAAAACGGTGGGAATAGAGTTTTCAACCATCTTAAAAGTAATTGTTATGGCGGCTGCCGTGATTGCTGTTGTAAGCCTGATCACCATGCTTCTGAGTCTTCCTAATCCGAAAAACCACAGAACACGTTCCTTACTGTCAATCGTTTCAAGTATGCTGAAATACATTGCCGGTATTGTGATTTTGTGCTGGGGACTTTCCATCATCGGTGTGAACGTCTCTACAATCGTAGCCAGTGTAGGAATTATTGCACTGATTGTAGGTTTCAGTGCGGAGAGCCTTATTGCAGATGTGGTGACCGGTGCATTTATGATCTTTGAAAATCAGTATAACGTAGGTGACATTGTTGAAGTAGATGGTTTTCGCGGAAAGGTAACCAATATAGGAATCAGAACCACCAGCATTACCGATACAGGAGATAATGTCAAAGTCATAAATAATTCTGCCATGCGGAATATTCTGAACCGTTCCGACAAATTATCACGCAGTGTCTGTGATATCAGTATTCCTTATGAAACGGATATTGAAGAATTGGAAAAGCAGATTCCGGGGCTTGTGCAGTTAATGTATGAGAACCATAAAGATGTTATGCAGGATGTTCCGAAATATCTTGGAATACAGCAATTAGCCGACAGTTCTATCGTATTAAGATTTGTGGTTAATGTTAATGAAAAGGATATTTTTTCATGTACACGGATTATGAATCATGACTTGCTTTTGGGATTTAGAAAGCTTGGTATTGAATGTCCGTTCCCGCAGGTGGATGTACATATAGAAAAGTAAATGTATTGTGAACCTATAACTTCTGGACTTATTTAAAAGGAGGGGTGGGGTATTTTTGAATAGGATAATTGATAATGAATTTAATATTCCTACAGATGAAAAGTATCCGGAGGAACTGAACTGTTATGCTGAAAAACCAACCGATGCGTCAAAAGAATTCTCTGCTTCAATAGAAGTAAACATACCGGATGACGAGTTTAACACTAAATACACACAGGGCAGGGAAGAAAAGAAATCAGACAGATCAAAGCAGATAAAACGTATCCTGTTTGCCCCTGTTGCTGCTTCTGTAGCGGTTGTCTCCATCGTGTTTTCTTCCCTTGGGTATGACCCACTGGGGAAAGATGTTTTTAAAGGTGATACGACGATCAGTGATATAGATGACAGCAATGGTGACGGGCTTAATACACCGAAGTATGATGAACCGTCAGCAGTGATTGAAGATGCGTATATCCATGTGACTTACGTTCCTGCTGGCAATGAATACACTTCATCTGCAACCGGCAGTGAGGGACTTGAAGAAGCGAAAGTATGGGTTGCAAGTCAGGGCGGCAATCCGGACACAATGAAATACATAAGGACGGATATTACTCCTGTGGTTGAATACAGTGATGATGCCATTGTTGTCGGTGATCCTGATGATCCTTATAACAGCTATGTAGCGCAGGGAACTGTTAACAGAACAGAACGCTATATTGCTTACTATGAGGCTTATGCCATGGAAGAGGATGACAGTCAGGATAATGTTACACTAACGGAGGTGGCTGATACAGAGTTTCCTGTTCTGCCAAATCTGGAACCGGACTTCGCGGGAGAATATGCATGGAGCGGACTGGGATCCGAGGAATATATTATGTTCTGGTCACCGGCAAATGATACCCGGGAATATCTGCATATGGGAACATTTATTTCTTCCACAGGAAGCTATGATGCGAATGGTAACTTTATTTCAAATCAGGTAACTATGGTGCCGGGGGCATGGTATGATATCAGTACGAACACGCTGACATTAGACAATTTCACAGGGGATGTTCTGGAAGTGAATCTTATGGGTAATGGGTTTACCATTAACCTGATAGGAGAAAATCATCTTGATGAGCTGATCATGTGGGGCGCAGGCTACGGAGGAAGTGTAACCTTTACAGGAACAGGTTCCCTTACACTGAATGAAGACAGACTCGCACCTGATGATGTCGGTATTCTGGTACACGGAGAAAATAGTGCAAGCTGTGTAATGATTGATAAAGAGGTAACATTGGAATTATATGGAGCTTATGCTATTTTTATCGATTCGGTAACAACTAAGAAAGCGATCTATTATCTGTCACCTTCAAAATTAACGGGAGGAGAGCGGATAAGTCTGGATGCCGAAGGATCACAGTGTTACACTGTTATAGATGAGGGCGGAAATCCGGCTCACTATGTGAAATTTGCACCTTGAGAAATTTCAAAAAAGATAAGTAATTATTACAGATGCAGTTATCATGATGGAGTGGTAACTGCATTTTTTAAAATTAGATGTGATGAGAAAAAAGAAGTTTTAAGACTCCTTTTTTGAAGAAAAATAAAAAAGTACTGTACAAATAAAAATCATTGTTTTATAATAACATACAAACATAGTATGTTTATGTATTGCGTAAACATATTACCAGATTCATGAATTGATATTAGAAAATGTGGAATAATACCACAAGAAAAGAGGATTGTATGGGAAAGATATATAAATCAGCAGCAGACTTAATAGGTAACACACCACTTGTAGAAGTTGGACATATTGAAGAGAAGTTCGGACTTAAGGCAAGAGTTCTTGTTAAACTTGAGTATTTCAATGCGACAGGAAGCGTTAAGGACAGAGTTGCAAAGGCAATGATTGAAGATGCAGAGAAGAAAGGAATTCTTAAGCCGGGTGCAACAATTATTGAGCCTACATCAGGCAATACAGGAATCGGACTTGCTGCCATTGCAACAGCAAAGGGCTACAGAACAATAATAGTTCTTCCAGAGACTATGAGTGTAGAAAGAAGAAATATTATCAAGGCATATGGTGCAGAGATTGTACTTACTCCTGGTTATAAAGGAATGACAGGTGCGATTGCGAAGGCAGAAGAATTAAAGAAAGAGATTGAAGGCAGCATGATTGCAGGACAGTTTGTTAATCCAGCGAATCCGGAAGCACACAGAAGAACAACCGGACCAGAGATATGGAATGATACAGATGGAGAGGTAGACGCATTTGTTGCTGGAGTCGGAACTGGTGGAACAATCACAGGAGTTGGCGAGTATCTTAAGTCTAAGAATGATAAGATTGAGATAATTGCAGTTGAGCCTGCAACTTCACCGGTACTTTCACAGGGCAAGCCGGGACCACATAAGATTCAGGGAATCGGTGCAGGATTTGTTCCTGAAATTCTTAACACTAAGATATATGACAGTGTAGTTCCAGTTGAGAACGATGATGCATTTGAATATGCCAAGTTAATCTCTCACACAGAGGGAATTCTGGTTGGAATATCGGCAGGTGCAGTACTTTACGCAGCAATCGAGTGGGCTAAGAAGCCAGAGAACGAAGGTAAGACAATCGTTGCACTGCTTCCGGACAGTGGTGACAGATATTACTCAACATCACTTTTTGAGAACTAATAACAGAATAAATGTGTCAAATGTGGACATTCTATAAGGGCAGGGCGCAAGTCCTGCCCTTTTCGTGCTTTGACAGGGTTAGTGAAATTGAGAGCTGCTTTTGGCTGATTCAGAGTGCGGGTGAAAATGTGCCAGTGAAAGGAGCAAGCATGACTGATTTTACAACTAACATAGACATGAATGTCCGCATGATGAATGAGAAGTTAAGAGTGGACAGAAATTTTGACATTCTGCAAAGAGATGTATTAATAGGTGGTAAGAGAACACATTTTTACTTTATAGATGGATTCGTACAGGAGGAAACAATTGAAAAACTTGTGCAGTTCTTTTATTCATTGAAAGAATCGGACATAAAGGATATAGATACATTCTTAGAGGTCGGAATGCCGTATACAGAGATTGAAAAAAACGGACATTACGATGAGGTGGAGAAGGCATTTCTTTCAGGGCAGACCGTCATGATAATAGATGGCTTTGACGAATGTATACTGATTGACTGTCGTACTTATCCGATGCGTTCAGTTACAGAGCCTTACAAAGACAAGGTTCTGCGTGGCTCAAGAGACGGATTTGTTGAGACACTTGTGTGCAATGCGGCACTTTTAAGAAGAAGAATAAGGGATAGCCGCTTTTCAATGGAAATGTATACTGTAGGGGAACGCTCCAGGACAGATGTTGCTGTGTGCTATATTGATGATAAGGTTGATAAGAAGCTGCTTGAAAGAATTGAGAATCTGATAAGCAGCATAGAGGTTGAGGCGCTCACTATGAATATAGAGAGCCTTGCGGAATGTATGTTTAAGGGAAAATGGATTAATCCGTTTCCTAAGTATAAATATTCCGAAAGACCCGATACCGCTGCAGCAGCACTTTTTGATGGAAATATAGTTATTATGGTAGATACATCACCTGCAGTAATGATAATTCCAACAAATGTATTTGATATAATAGAAGAAGCAGATGATTTTAATTTTTCACCGATGATAGGAACTTATATAAGACTTTCGAGATTTTTCTTTACACTGCTTACGGTTTTTCTTACACCTGTGTGGCTTTTGCTTGAGAGCAATCCACAGTGGGTGCCTGAATGGTTGAAATTCATAACGATAAGTGAGGATATAACGGTTCCGGTTATATTGCAGCTTTTTATTCTTGAACTTGCAGTTGACGGGCTTAAGCTGGCGGCGGTCAATACACCAGGAATGCTGTCGACACCTTTGAGTATTCTTGCCGGTATTGTTGTGGGAGAATACGCTGTGGAGTCCGGGTGGTTTAATTCAGAATCGCTTCTTTATATGGCAGTTGTAACGGTTGGAACTTACTCACAGGCAAGTTTTGAGATGGGATATGCATTAAAATTCATAAGAATAGTCAATCTGATTCTGGTGCAGTTCTTTGGAAGAATCGGACTTCTGGCAGGAGCCATATTTGCGATAGTGCTTTTATGCTTTAACAGGACAATATCAGGAAAAAGCTACATTTATCCGGTGATACCTTTTAACAGCCAGATGTTTAAAAGAAAAATTCTTCGGGTACGACTGCCGCACAAGATTAAAAATAACTAGCAATATATGGCGTATTAAGTATTAAAATATGACTTAACACGCCATATATTGCTAATTAATTGCAAATGTGATACAATACAAAAAACATTTGAATAAGATATATAAGATTTATGGATTTGGAGATGTTTAATTATGATTAGTGATTATGAGGAAGTTGTTATCAGGTTTAAGGCATATAGGATAAGTTATCCATTAACACAGAAAGAACTTTCGGATAAATCAGGCGTTTCATTAAGAAGTATTACTCGGTTTGAAAGTGGAGAAGATATAAGTCTTGTTAATTTTATGAAATTAATGAATGCGATGGAGCTTATGAATAATTTCGTGAATGTGATACCAGATATGAACAACCGGCCATCATCTTATTTGAAAAATGTTAAAACAAGGCAGAGAGCATCTGCAAAAAGAAAAGCAGATACTGGATTTAAATGGGGGGAAGATGAATGATAAATACAGCGGAGGTAATGCTTTGGGGCACAAGAATTGGAATAATTCATATGAATGAAGCAAATGGGGTTGTTGCATTTGAATATGATAAAGATTTTTTAAAGAGTAATATTGAGGTATCACCTATACATATGCCATTATCAGAAAGAGTGTATGAATTTCCGGAACTTGCAAGGACAGCATTTCATGGAGCACCTGGATTGGTAGCGGATTCACTTCCAGATAAATTTGGTAATAAAATTATAGACAGATGGCTGGCTGAGCAGGGAAAATCAATTAGTGAATTTAATGTTATAGACAGACTGTGCTATACAGGAAAAAGAGGTATGGGTGCATTAGAATATATACCAGCAACAAGTCCGTTTGACAGTACAATAGAGGATGTTAATATATCGAAAATGGTAGAGTTTGCATCTGATGTATTATCTGATAGAAAAGATAAGTTGATTAATCTGAAAGATAATGCTGGATATAGCCAGCTTGTGCTATTGGGAACATCTGCAGGTGGTGCAAGAGCAAAGGCGCTGATTGCATGGAATGAAGATACGGGAGAAATAAAAAGTGGACAGATTAATGCTGGTGATGGATTTGAATACTGGCTTATGAAGTTTGATGGAGTATCTAAAAATGGAGATCATAATCTGGAAGATTCAGTAGAATATACAAGAATAGAATACGGATATTATCTTATGGCAAAAGCAGCGGGGGTAATTATGAATGAATGCCGTCTGCTTGAAGATGCCGGATATGCACATTTTATAACTAAACGTTTCGATAGGAACAATAATAAAAAAATTCATATGCAGACATTAGGAGCAATTTCACATATAGATTACAATATTCCGGGATTATGCAGTTATGAACAGGCAGCATATTATATGAATAGACTAGGTATACCATATTCAGATGTGGAACAATTTTATAGAAGAATGGTTTTTAATGTTATTCTGATTAATCAGGATGATCATGTAAAAAATGTTTCTTTTCTGATGGATAAGAATGGTGTCTGGAGATTGTCACCAGCATATGATGTCACATTTGCATATGATAGCAGCAATATGTGGTTGAAAGCACATCAGATGCTTATAAATGGAAAAAGTTCAGATATAAGTTATGGTGATTTGATAAAATGTGGAATAAACATGGGAGTAAGCAAGAGAAAATGTGATGCAATAATATCGTATATAGAAGATGTTGCAAAAAGATTTTCAGATTATATGGAAATGGCAGGTGTCAGGGAGAAAACCTGTCAGATTATGAATGACATTATAATTAGCAATAATATTAGAAAAACAGGAGATTAATCATGGAAAAAACAAACGAGAAAAAAGATTTTTTACAGAAAACATGGGTGGTGTGCGCCCTTGCGCTTGTGTGTACATTCCTTTGGGGAAGCGCATCGCCATGTATCAAATTAGGATATGCACTGTTTAAGATACCATCAAGTGAAACATGGACACAGGTATTATTTGCAGGAACAAGATTTGTGCTGGCAGGAGTACTCACAATCTTAATCGGAAGCATACTTAACAGAAAAATGCTGCTTCCAACGAAATCAAGTGTACCAAGCATTGTAAAACTGGCAATGTTCCAGACAATTCTGCAGTACATATTTTTCTATATCGGACTTGCACACAACAGCGGAGTGAAAGCGTCAATAATAAATGGTTCTAACACATTTTTCGTAATACTTGTATCGACAATTATATTCAGACAGGAAAAGCTGAATCTGAAGAAAATTATCGGTTGTGTGATTGGTTTTGCAGGTGTTATCGTAGTCAGCATGAATGGACAGAAAATTGACATGAACTTAAGCATTATGGGTGACGGAAGTCTGTTCTTATGTGCGTTGTCATATGCATTTTCATCATGCCTTATGAAGAACTATTCAAAGAAAGACAATCCGGTAATGTTGAGCGGTTATCAGTTCATATTCGGTGGAATAGTAATGATTATATTAGGACTTGTGATGGGCGGTAGAATTACACACGTGTCAGTATCAGCAATACTAATGTTATTCTATCTCGCATGCATATCAGCCGTAGCCTACTCAATATGGGGAATACTGTTAAAGCACAACCCGGTATCCAAAGTGGCAATCTTTGGCTTCACCAACCCTGTATTCGGTGTACTTCTTTCAGCCTGGTGGCTTGGAGAAGGAAGCAGAGAGCTTGGAATAAATGCATTAATAGCGTTAGTATTAGTGTGCATAGGAATCTGCATAGTTAATGTAAAAGGAAAGAAAGCGGAGTAAATAAAAAAGACCAGTTCAGTTAATGCCTGAACTGGTCTTTTCTGTCACTACCTTAAAGCCTCTCTCACAGCTTCCGAAGCCTCATGCATGGAAGCTGCTTTCTCCTCATTAAGCTTGTCAATAGGAGCTTTAGATATAAGCTTGCCAAGATGTCCAATCTGAGTCTTAACATTCTTTTTCTTATCCTTATCCCAGACCTTTTTATTGGCGGCAAGTGCGTTGTTAGCTTCGTTAAGAGTCCGTACAGCATCCTCCCTTATGTCAATAAAGCTCTGGTATGCTTCATCCTGCTTGCTGTAGACTTCGGCTTCCCAGCGGGCTTTTGCAATCTCTTCTTCGGTCATGTTAGAGCTTGAAGTAATAGTAATGCTCTGTTCCCTTCCGGTACCTAAATCCTTTGCAGATACATTGACAATACCATTAACATCAATGTCAAATGTTACTTCAATCTGTGGGACTCCTGCCATCGCACGCTTAATACCGTTAAGACGGAAGTTGCCAAGCAGTTTATTGTCTCTTGTAAACTTTCGTTCACCCTGAAAAACCTTGATATCAACGGATGTCTGGAAATTGCCCGCAGTAGTAAATATCTGGCTGTGTCTTGTAGGAATGGTAGTGTTTCTTTCAATAAGCCTGCTTGCAATTCCACCCATAGTCTCAATAGAAAGAGACATTGGAGTTACATCCATAAGTATGATTTCAGAAGCAGCAGAACCGGCCTGAAGCTGGTTTCCAAGCTTGCCACCCTGAACGGCAGCACCAAGGGCTACACATTCATCAGGATTAAGATTTCTTGATGGCTCTTTTCCCATAAGCTGTCTTACTTTATCAGCAACAGCAGGGATTCTTGTAGAACCACCAACCAATAAAACCATATTAATGTCTGTCTTGGAAAGACCTGCATCATGCAGTGCATTCTCAACAGGGGTGATTGTTCTGTCTACAAGGTCAGCAGTAAGTTCATTAAATGTCTGTCTTGATAGAGTGATATCAATATGGTGCGGTCCGTCCTTGGCCATGGCGATAAAAGGAAGGTTAATATTAGTTGTCACAGAAGAGGACAGCTCTTTCTTTGCTTTCTCAGCTTCTTCCCTTAAACGCTGCATCGCAGAGGCATCCTTTGAAAGATTGATACCGTCACTTATCTTAAACTGCTCGACAAGATAATTAACAATTCTTTCATCAAAATCATCACCACCTAAGTGGTTGTCACCTGAAGTTGCAAGAACTTCAATGACATTATCACCGATATCGATAACAGATACATCAAAAGTTCCACCACCTAAGTCGTACACAAGAACCTTCTGTGCCATACCATTGTCAAGTCCGTATGCGAGAGCAGCAGAAGTAGGCTCGTTGATAATTCTTAATATGTTAAGCCCGGCAATCTTACCGGCATCTTTAGTGGCCTGTCTCTGAGCGTCAGTAAAATAGGCAGGTACAGTTACAACAGCATCCGTCACAGGCTGTCCTAAGAAATCTTCGGCATCTTCCTTTAACTTCATAAGTATAAATGCAGAGATTTCCTGAGGAGTATAATACTTTCCGTCAATCTTCTTGCGATAGTCCGTACCCATGTGTCTCTTGATAGAGAATATAGTTCTGTCAGAGTTGACGGCAGCCTGTCTCTTGGCGGCATCACCAACAATCCGTTCCTTTGATTTCGTAAAGGCTACAACAGAAGGAGTTGTGCGGTAGCCTTCTTTGCTGGTGATGACAGTAGGCGTATCACCTTCAATAACAGCCACACAGCTGTTAGTTGTTCCTAAATCAATTCCTATAACAGTTCCCATAATAAACTCCATTCAAAATATTGATATATTTATTTTAC